>PJUB01000020.1_pt1 | contig 269578 bp, 245 predicted proteins | sample 1512141 | NCBI WGS metagenome assembly PJUB01 (sample SAMN08177677, study PRJNA422409) | Soil metagenome, whole genome shotgun sequencing project. | isolation source: Soil enriched on filter paper: alkali lignin treatment | place: USA: Madison | collected 2015-01-15
CTGGCCGAGCTGGAAGACAACTTCCGCTACAACGATGCCGTTATCCGTAACCTGGTCATCCGTCGCGACGAAGCCGTTACCGGCCAGTCCGAGATGCTGAAGGCTGAAGAGAACCGCAGCGAGCGCCGTGAGCGTCGCGAGCGTCCTGAGCATGCTGACTCCGCCGAAGGCGACGACAGCAATGACAGCGACTCCAGCGATAACGCTGACGAGTAATCCACGGACCTTTAGAGGAGCCTATTAAATGGCACGTTTCTTCCGTCGTCGTAAATTCTGCCGCTTCACTGCTGAAGACGTGAAAGAGATCGACTTCAAAGATCTCAACACCCTGAAAGCTTACGTATCCGAAACCGGCAAGATCGTTCCAAGCCGTATCACCGGTACCAAAGCTCGTTATCAGCGTCAGCTGGCTACCGCTATCAAGCGCGCCCGCTTCCTGGCCCTGCTGCCCTACACCGACAGCCACGGCCGCTGAGACCGGGTCGTCGACAAGCAGTAAGGGATTAGCATGCGAGCGTTAGCAAGTTTCATCATGCGCGGTCGTGTGCAGGCCACCCTGGTGGTGGTCATCAGCGCGGTACTGCCGCTGCTGTTCTGGTTGAGTGCCGCTGCCAGCAGCCTTGTGCTGCTGCGGCGTGGGTTCAAGGATGCTACAACGGTCATCGCCGGCGGCCTGCTGGCCGGGCTGGCCGTGTGGGTCATGGGCGATCCCATCACCTTTCTGGTGATTGCGGGTGCCCTGGCCCTGGCCGCCATGCTGCGTGCCGAGCATCCCTGGAGCCGGGTGTTGCTGGCCAGTGCCGTGTTCGCCGTGGCGTTTAGCCTCGTGCTTGATCTGGCGCTGGCGCAAACCTTCGATGTGCTGGCCAAGGCGTTTGCCGAGGCCATGCCCAAAATCGAAGGGCAACCGGTGCTCTCCGGTGAGCTGATCCGCCCTGTGCTGGTCGCTTCCACAGCAGTGACGGTGCAATTGTTCAGTGTGTTGGCGTTAATGCTGGCGCGCTACTGGCAGGCAGCGTTGTACAACCCTGGAGGCTTCGGTCGCGAGTTTCGCGAACTGAAGTTGCCGAAACAGACCATGGCGGTCTTGGTGGCAGTAATGGTGGTGGCGCCGTTTATCGGCCCGCAGTTCATCATCCTGGCATCGGCTTCCAGCCTGGTTCTGGTGCTGGCCGGCATCGCCTTGATGCACGGGCTGGTGGCACAGGGCCGACTGGCCGGTTTCTGGCTGGTGGGCATGTACGTGACGCTGCCGCTGATCATGCAGCTGATTTATCCGTTGCTGGTGGTTTTGGCCATTGTCGACAGCCTGATTGATTTTCGCGGTCGCAAGTCCCCCAAGGGGAATGACTCCGCGAACGGTGAAGGTTAAAAGTTAAGAGGTTTTACCAAATGGAACTGATCCTGCTGGAAAAAGTCGCTAACCTGGGCAACCTGGGCGACAAAGTAAAAGTTAAGGCTGGTTACGGCCGTAACTTCCTGCTGCCATTCGGCAAGGCCACCGTTGCCAACGCCGCCAACCTGGCTGCGTTCGAAGAGCGTCGCGCCGAGCTGGAAAAAGCAGCCGCTGACAAGAAAGCTTCGGCTGAAAGCCGCGCTGCCCAACTGGCCGAGCTGGAAGTGACCATCACTGCCACCGCTGGCGACGAAGGCAAGCTGTTCGGTTCGATCGGCACCCACGACATCGCTGACGCCCTGACCGCCTCCGGCGTTGAAGTGGCCAAAGCTGAAGTTCGTCTGCCGAACGGCACCATCCGTCAGGTTGGCGAATACGACGTAGCCGTGCACCTGCACAGCGACGTTGAAGCCACCGTACGCGTGGTTGTCGTAGCTGCCTAAGCTGCGCTGACTGGCTGGCTCCTTGCGAGCCGGGCGGTTAACATCGGGCACGGTCCTGTTTTCGACAGGCCGTGCCCTTTGTCTTTTTCATCCTCCAGAATTCTTTCGTGGCCATGAACGAGATCACCACCTCCGAACAGCTAGACCTGCAAACCGCAGCCCTGAAGGTGCCGCCGCATTCCATTGAGGCCGAACAGGCCGTGCTCGGTGGCCTGATGCTGGACAACAACGCCTGGGAGCGGGTGCTGGATCAGGTGTCGGATGGCGACTTCTACCGGCATGACCACCGCCTGATCTTCCGTGCCGTGCACAAGTTGGCCGACGCCAACCAGCCATTCGACGTGGTGACCCTGCATGAGCAACTGGACAAAGAAGGCCTCTCATCGCAAATCGGCGGCTTGGCGTACCTGGCCGAGCTGGCCAAGAACACCCCGTCGGTGGCCAACATCAAGGCCTATGCCGCGATCATTCGCGAGCGGGCCACGTTGCGCCAACTGATCAGCATCAGTACCGACATCGCCGACAACGCCTTCAACCCGCAGGGGCGTAACGCCGAAGAAATCCTCGACGATGCCGAACGGCAGATCTTCCAGATCGCCGAGGCGCGGCCGAAAACCGGCGGCCCGGTCGGCGTCAACGAACTGTTGACCATGGCCATCGACCGTATCGATACGCTGTTCAACTCCGACAGCGATATCACCGGCGTGTCCACCGGCTTTACTGACCTGGATGAAAAAACCAGTGGCCTGCAGGCTGCCGACCTGATCATCGTCGCGGGCCGTCCGTCGATGGGTAAGACCACCTTCGCCATGAACCTGGTGGAAAACGCCGTGCTGCGTACCGACAAGGCAGTGCTGGTGTTCTCCCTCGAAATGCCAGGCGAATCGCTGATCATGCGTATGCTTTCGTCGCTGGGCCGTATCGACCAGACCAAGGTACGTTCCGGCCAGCTGGACGACGATGACTGGCCGCGCCTGACCTCGGCGGTGAACCTGCTCAACGACCGCAAGCTGTTCATCGACGATACCGCCGGTATCAGCCCCTCGGAAATGCGCGCCCGTACCCGTCGGCTGGCCCGTGAGCACGGCGAAATTGCCATGATCATGGTCGACTACCTGCAGTTGATGCAGATTCCGGGGTCGGCCGGCGACAACCGGACCAACGAAATTTCCGAAATCTCCCGCTCGCTCAAGGCCCTGGCCAAGGAATTCAACTGCCCGGTCATCGCCCTGTCGCAGCTGAACCGCTCCCTGGAACAGCGCCCGAACAAACGCCCGGTGAACTCCGACTTGCGTGAATCTGGTGCAATCGAGCAGGACGCCGACGTGATCATGTTCGTGTACCGCGACGAGGTGTACCACCCCGAGACCGAGCACAAGGGCGTGGCCGAAATCATCATCGGTAAGCAGCGTAACGGCCCCATCGGCTTCGTACGCCTGGCGTTCATCGGCAAGTACACCCGCTTCGAAAACCTCGCGCCGGGTATGTACAACTTCGATGATGATGAATAAAGCGCGGTTTAATTAGGCTGCGAATATCTACCGGCTTAACAGGAACTCTGTGGGAGCGGCTCCAGCCGCGAAGAATCCATCGCGGAGGATGCACCGGCTATGCCGGTGTTCGCGGCTAAAGCCGCTCCCACAGGGTGTGCGGTGCGCCTGCTGGCTCAGTGTTCTGAGCGATCTTCGGTCTTGCTTGACTGATGATGCGCCCCTCGCTCAGGGTGATAACCCGGTCAAACCGCGACAACGCGCTCTGATCATGCGTCACGCAGATCAACCCCTTCCCTTGGAATGTTTCGAATAACAGGTCCCAGGTGCGCTCTGCCGACCCGGCATCAAGCCCAGCTGTGGGCTCGTCAAAGAAATTGAATTCGCCGGGCCGGTTAAGCAAGCGTAGCAACGTCAACCTGCGTGCTTCTCCACCCGAAATGGATTCTGCGCGTGCGTCCAGTTCAAGCTCGTACCAGTCTTTGCTTAGCCCCAGGCACTCAAGCCATCGTTCGATTTGAGCGCGATCATGAGCATGCTCGAACAATACCGCCCGGGGCATTGAACCGGGTATGAAGTGCGCATCCTGAGGGCAGAGTCGTAAACTATTGAACTGCTCACGCCCGTCGAGTGCAGCTAGGCACCTGCCGTGCAAGTGAACATGCCTGCGCAACTGGAATACCGTTCCTGCCAGCGCATGCAGAAGTGTGGACTTGCCGCACCCGCTGGGCCCAACCAGCGCAACCCGTTCTCCTGCACGAATTACCAAGGGCTCATCGATCAGCAGTTGCAGCGCGTTTCGAGCGCTGAGTTGGCAGGGGGTAATGCAAAGCCCTGCGTTTTCATCTGAGGGCTCTGCCTTTATGGATTCTGTCGGGCCGAACACCGGAAGTTGCAGCCAGTGTTCGAGCTTGCGTTTGTCGAGCCGGAACTGATCGAGCAATCGCCAGGCTTCCGCCAGTTGTGCAACGCCGGCGAGCAACCCACTCACCAGAGTAAAGAGGGCAACAAGCTCGCCCAGGCTCAGATGCGGTGTTGCCTGGGATTGATCATGGATACCCCACAACAGCAAACCACCACTGCCCAGGCCAATGAACAGGGTGCGCAGGCCCTGTAGCCATCCGCCACTGTAGGCAACCCCTACCGCCGAGTCGGCATAGCCCGATAGTGTCTGGTTGACCGGAATCATTGCGGCATCCTCGGCCTTTTCCAGCTTGACCGTTGACGCGCTGGCGAAGGTGTCAACCCATTGTTCCGCCAGTTCGTCTTCTCGCGAGTTGACTGCTTCGATACGGGGGCGACGCCAGCGCACCAGTCGATCGTTTGTCCACAGATACGCCAAGCTCAAGGGGACGAGGCCGATCAATACCGAGGTAGCCCCGAGGTACGCAAACAGCGCGACCAGCACCACTGCTTCGGCCAAGACCGGCCACGCCGAGCCAATCAGAAAGCCTAGCCACCGCTCCTGGGCCGTTATTCCTCTATCCAGTACCTTTACCAAGGTTCCGCCATGGAGTTGTCCATAAGCCTCGAAACGTTTGTCCAGCAACCCTCGGCACCAGCGCATGGAAAGCTGCTTCACGCGCTCTTGGCAGAGCCGCGCAAGGCACCAGGCTTGTAAAGGGGTCAACGAGGCTTGTAGTGCGACAAGGCATATGAAGGCACCGAGCAGAACGAGAGAAGACGTGGCCGAGGTAGACAGGTTGTCGATAATGTCAGCCAGGATCAGGGCAGGTACGACGGTCGCGACTTTGAGAATTAAGGTCGCGCTCAGGGCGGCGAGGAGGCCTCGGTAAATATGCATATCATTGCCTTATGCCTTTGAATGCGCTCTGCGGCGCGACTGGAATTCCGGACCTTATCAAGTGGAAGCGCTCCAGTCCGGGTATGAAAACTTGTACGACTGTGGCGAGGTTGGGGTGCTCATATAGTGTGCGGTAGAATACAGTTTTATTATCCTTGCCCAGGTTGATCAGCGTGCGCTTGATCTGTCCACGTACGCTTAGCTCTATACGAGGTGGATGATATTCAGGCACGTTGTACTTAGGGCATGGGTGCAGAAGTGAGGAAAGTTTTGCCGAGTAGGTGAGCACTTTCTCCGTGGTGAGATCTTCTTGTTTTTCTTTCGGTCCAGAAAGCTGTTCGCACTGCATCTGTTCAGTTACAGCGCGGTACATTGCAATGGATGGATTTATGGAACTTCCCGAGCCGACGCCGCTGAGAGAGCCTTCTTTTTTGCTGCGAGAAATAGCAATGCAAAATGGAACGTCATAGAAATCGTGGGTTAAGTATATATCTAGTTTTTTCGCATGGCAGAGAAGCTTGGTGTCATGTGCAAAAGTCTCTTCCAGGAAAGAATTGGAGGGTCGATAGATTTCTGGGGGTGAGTTCAGCTTGCAAAGCGATAGATAGTACATTGACAAGGCGTGACGTTCGATAGCTTCATTTATGGCGTGTAAGAGAGCTTCGCTCTCGGTGCAGCCAATAGCTGTTCCAGAGTTGCTCGCATATTTTGCAAGGAATCCTGCTGCAGTTTTCTCAATTGCTTTAAGGTTGCTGGAGGAGAGGGCTATCAATATCGCTGGGATTTTTATTTCATTGTGGCTGTCCAATGCGTGAAGTGCAAAATAAGGTATTTTGCAGCTAGGCGGGATAGACTTTAGTAGCCAGTCGTCGAAAGGAGCTATGGATTGTAGGATTTTGTCACTTTCGATGATGTTTGGAATGGCCTTGTCGACGAAGTAATGCTCTAGGCTCTCGGCAAGGGCTCCTAGCTCACAATGCTCCCCCTTTCCTGCTCCGCAAGAGATCTCCCTGTAGGTGCTGTCGTATAAGTGGCATGTGGCGACCAAGTTATTATTTTTTGATAGTTTTGTTTTCGAGTGAAAGCCTAGATGCTGATGTAGCTTTGTCAGGCGGTTGTAGGCTTCTTCTGTGGTCAACTCGCGTTCGGTGATCATCTTTAGCTCCTAGGTCAGGCTAGAAGGGGCAAAGCCCCTTCTGGCTTATTGCTTACAGCATGTTGAGGAAGTCAACCTCGGATTCGGTAAATGTGTAGTTCATCACGCGAGAGATCTGAGGCATGTTGATTTCAGAACGACGACGTCCCATGGCTATTGCTCCTTTAAGGTTGATTTGAGTGCGCTCGTTGCGCAGGGCTTTTGTATCACTTGTTTTTTTCTTGGTTCAAGAGCTGCCCGGAATTTGTTGCGGAAAGCTAGCGTAGGAATTTTTTCTGGTATTCGTAGTTCTATTCCTACAATTTTCCTGCGAGGTAGAAAAATCATCCATTAATTAATGGGTTAACGCTTATGGAGGGTTAATGGGGATAAATGTTTTGTAAAATACTTAAAGGACTACGACCCTCCAGTAGAGGGGCGGGTCATGATTGGTCCTGGCGAATGTAGTTTTTCTGGTTAATCCCGATCAGGGAACGAATGCTGTGCACCGTAAGCCATTGGGCTTGCTTGATAGTGGCTGTGTACGGGAGGTTTTCGAACCTGCCATTTTTTGTTCTATGTGATGTAGGGGGAGGTGCACGCTGTAAGGCCTCATTGATATATCGCCTGGACGGGCCTTTCGCGGGCAAGACCGCTCCCACTGGTAGGTGCAAGTCGTAGAGTCTGTGGTAATCCAGTGGGTTTACCCACGAGATGCCCGAGAGCAATCTCCGGAGTGGATGGGGTATGTGCGCGAGTTGATCATCACCCGGGTGATGGATGAGAAGCCGATAATGATCTGGGCTACCCATTACCCGAGTGCGATGGCCAAGGCGCTGATGGATGATGCTGAGTTGGGGATGAGGCAGTGAGGGTTTGGCTTCAGGTGGTGTGAGGGCCGCCACGTGTTCGCCACAACATTTTCTGCGCCTATGAAATCGAGCGCCGCCCGCGCGGCGCTCGATGTGGGCGCCACCGCAAACCTCAAGCCAGGCACTTCGCAGCCCGCATCCAATGGTCGCCCCCCCACCAATCCCCACGAAGACAGTCGGATTTGGTCAAAATTTGTGCTATATTCCGCGCCCGCGATTTCCCTGCACACCAGAACCGGTCACTGACATGCAAGCAGCCAAACCACTCTACGACTATCCCAAGTACTGGGCCGAATGCTTCGGGCCAGCACCTTTCCTGCCAATGAGCAGGGAGGAGATGGATCTGCTCGGCTGGGATTCCTGCGACATCATCATCGTGACCGGTGATGCCTACGTCGACCATCCGTCGTTCGGCATGGCCATCATCGGCCGCCTGCTGGAGGCCCAGGGCTTCCGCGTGGGCATCATTGCCCAGCCGAACTGGCAGTCGAAAGACGACTTCATGAAGCTCGGCGAGCCGAACCTGTTCTTCGGTGTGGCCGCGGGCAACATGGACTCGATGATCAACCGCTACACCGCAGACAAGAAGATGCGTTCGGACGATGCCTACACCCCTGGTGGCCTGGCCGGCAGCCGTCCGGACCGCGCCAGCCTGGTGTACAGCCAGCGCTGCAAGGAAGCCTACAAGCACGTGCCGATCGTACTCGGCGGTATTGAAGCTTCGCTGCGCCGGATCGCCCATTACGACTACTGGCAGGACAAGGTCCGCCACTCGATCCTGATCGACGCCAGCGCCGACATCCTGCTGTTCGGAAACGCCGAGCGCGCGGTGGTCGAAGTGGCCCAGCGCCTGTCCAACGGCGAGAAAATCGAAAGCATCACCGACGTGCGCGGCACTGCCTTCGTGCGCCGTGATACCCCGCAAGGCTGGTACGAGATCGACTCCACACGTATCGACCGTCCAGGCCGCGTGGACAAGATCATCAACCCGTACGTGAACACCCAGGACACCCAGGCCTGCGCGATCGAGCAGGCCAAGGGCGACCAGGAAGACCCGAACGAAGCCAAGGTGGTGCAGATTCTCGACAGCCCGAGCGTGACCCGTGAAAAATCGGTGATCCGCCTGCCGTCGTTCGAAAAGGTGCGTAACGACCCGGTTCTCTACGCCCACGCCAACCGCGTGCTGCACCTGGAGACTAACCCGGGCAACGCCCGCGCCCTCGTGCAGAAGCACGGCGAAGTGGATGTGTGGTTCAACCCGCCGCCCATCCCCATGAGCACCGAAGAAATGGACTACGTGTTCGGCATGCCGTACGCCCGTGTGCCGCACCCGGCCTATGGCAAGGAGCGCATCCCCGCCTACGAGATGATCCGTTTCTCGGTGAACATCATGCGTGGCTGCTTCGGTGGCTGCACCTTCTGCTCGATCACCGAGCACGAGGGCCGCATCATCCAGAACCGCTCGCACGAGTCGATCCTGAATGAAATCGAAGAGATGCGCGACAAGGTGCCGGGCTTCACCGGCGTGGTCTCCGACCTTGGTGGCCCGACTGCCAACATGTACCGCATCGCCTGCAAGAGCCACGATATCGAGAAGCACTGCCGCAAGCCGTCGTGCGTGTTCCCCGGCATCTGCGAAAACCTCAACACCGACCACAGCTCGTTGATCGAGCTGTACCGCAAGGCCCGTGCCTTGCCGGGTGTGAAGAAGATCCTGATCGCCTCGGGCCTGCGTTACGACCTGGCCGTCGAGTCGCCGGAGTACGTGAAGGAGCTGGTTACCCACCATGTGGGCGGTTACCTGAAGATTGCCCCGGAGCACACCGAGCGTGGCCCGCTGGACAAGATGATGAAGCCGGGCATCGGCACCTACGACCGCTTCAAGCGCATGTTCGAGAAGTTCTCGAAAGAGGCGGGCAAGGAACAGTACCTGATCCCGTACTTCATCGCCGCGCACCCGGGCACCACTGACGAAGACATGATGAACCTGGCCCTGTGGCTGAAGGGTAACGGCTTCCGCGCCGACCAGGTGCAGGCGTTTTACCCGTCGCCGATGGCTTCGGCCACGGCCATGTATCACTCGGGCAAGAACCCGCTGCGCAAGGTGACCTACAAGAGCGAAGGGGTGGAGATCGTCAAGAGCGACGAGCAGCGCCGCCTGCACAAGGCGTTCTTGCGCTACCACGACCCGAAAGGCTGGCCGATGCTGCGTGAGGCGCTGCAGCGCATGGGCCGTGCCGACCTGATCGGGCCGGGCAAGCACCAGTTGATCCCGCTGCACCAGCCGCAGACCGATACCTACCAGAGCGCACGCCGCAAAAACTCGACGCCGGCGGGCAGCCACAAGGTGGGCAAGGATCAGAAGATCCTTACCCAGCACACCGGCCTGCCACCGCGTGCCAGCGATGGCAGCAAGCCGTGGGACAAACGCGAGAAGGCCAAGGCCGAGGCGTTTGCGCGTAACGAGAAGGCGGCCAAAGAGCGCAAGGAAGCAGCCAAGGGTGGCAAGGGCAACAAGAAGCCGCGTCAGCCAGTGATCCCGCGCTGATTGATGAATTTCGGGGCTGCAAATCAGCCCCGAAATCTCAAGGTCAATCAGGCTTCTTGTCGACCCACTTCGGCGCCACCGGCGCAATGAAGCTGTCCATGCCATCCAGCAGTTCATCCGGCTGCTGCGCCAGCAGCAACATCGCCCGATGTTGCTGCCGCACAAAGCCTTCTTCGACGATATGGTCGAGGAACCCGCCCAGCTTGTCGTAGAAGCCGTTCACATCGAGCAGCCCCAGCGGCTTGGCGTGATAGCCCAGTTGCCCCCAGGTCCATACCTCGAACAATTCTTCCAGCGTACCCAGCCCACCCGGCAAGGCGATGAAGGCATCGCTCAGCTCGGCCATGCGTGCCTTGCGCGCGTGCATGCCATCGACCACTTCCAGGCGCGTCAGGCCTTTGTGGCCGACTTCAGCGTCCAGCAGGCTTTGCGGGATGATGCCGACCACCTCGCCACCTGCTGCCATGGCCGCGTCGGCCACCACGCCCATCAGGCCCACGGCGCCGCCGCCATACACCAGGGTCAGCCCACGGCGGGCAATGGCCTGGCCGAGCGCGACGGCAGCTTCACGGTAAGCAGGGTTGGCGCCAATGCTGGCACCACAGAACACACAAACGGAACGTACGGGCATTGCTCATCTCCTGTCACTCAGGTGCACAGGGTACGGCGCATGCCCGTTGCTTCCAAGGCCGCGTTCATTCCGGGCGGGAGAATTCGCAGATGGCGCCGGTAGCCCCGTGGGCATAGGCGGCGAGCAGGCTATTGAGGAAGGCAGAGATGGGCATTTGGTATTGCTCCTAAATGAGAGGTTGTCCCATCGTCTAATAAAAGGGCATGATGTGCCCTTAGATTGGTTGTATACAATCCATTGAACAATTCTACTGGCTGGCCTCTTGACACCCCCTTGACCCATATCAGCAAGGGGCTGAACGGTTTCAGGCAGTCTCGCAATTGATAAAACCCTGCCAAGGAGATTCATGATGTTTGCGAAAGCTGTAGCGGTATCCCTGCTGACCCTCGCCAGCGCCTCTGTCTTCGCCGCCGAGTGCTCGGTAACTGTCGACTCGACCGACCAGATGTCCTTCAACACCAAGGAAATCACCGTCGACAAGAGCTGCAAGGAATTCACCGTCAAACTGACCCACTCGGGCAACCTGCCGAAGAACGTGATGGGCCACAATCTGGTGATCAGCAAGACTGCCGACATGCAGGGCATTGCTACCGAAGGCATGAGCCAGGGCCTGGACAAGGACTACATCAAGGCTGACAACGCCGCGATCATCGCTCACACCAAGATGATCGGTGCGCCTGAGAAAGAAACCGAAGTGAAGTTCGACGCTACCAAGCTGGAAGCCGGTGGTGACTACAGCTTCTTCTGCACCTTCCCGGGCCACATCTCGATGATGAAGGGCAAGGTCGTCGTCAAGTAAGCGGGTAAGGGGCCGCAAGGCGGCCCCTTAGCTTCAGGGGGCGAACGGCAGTTCGCGCTTGTGCTGGGTCTTGCGGTAGGTGGCAACGATGATGTCGAATGCCGCCTGATCAACCGGCTGACCATGCAGGAAGGCATCGATCTGCTGGTAGGTCACGCCATGGGACGCTTCGTCCGGCTTGCCCGGCGCCAGGTCTTCAAGGTCTGCGGTCGGCACCTTCTCCACCAGTGACTCCGGCGCACCAAAGCTGCGCGCAATGGCCCGTACCTGGTTTTTCACCAGCCCGCTCAGCGGCGCCAGGTCGCAGGCACCATCACCAAACTTGGTAAAGAAGCCCATTACCGCCTCGGCGGCGTGGTCGGTACCGATCACCAGGCCCGCACGTGCGCCGGCAATGGTGTACTGGGCGACCATGCGCGTACGCGCCTTGACGTTGCCCACCACGAAGTCCACCAGGGTTGGCGAGCCATTCTTCAGTTCTACAACCTCAGCGGCCAGCGCCCTCACTGCCGGGGCAATGTCGACGGTGTGCACTTCATCGGCCTTGATCACGTCCAGGCAGGCCTGGGCGTCATGCTCGTCATGCTGCACCTGGTACGGCAGGCGCACGGCAATGAAGGTGTAGGCCTTGTCGCCGGTCTCGGCGCGCAACTCGTTGATGGCGCGCTGGGCGAGCAGGGCGGCGGTCAGCGAGTCGACGCCACCGCTGATGCCCAGCACCAGGGTCTTGAGCCGGGCGTTGGCCAGGCAGTCCTTGATGAACGCCACGCGCCGGGCGACTTCGGCCTCAAGCGCGGCAGTGTCGGCGAACGGCGGCTGTACCTTCAGTGCCTGTGCAATCTCTTGCTGAACCGCTTGCATGGGTTACTCCTTGCTGGGGACTTTGAATACGTGGCGCAGGTAGGCGACGAAGTTCTCGTCGCGGCATTGGGTCTTGGCGGCTTCGTCCGAGATCTTGGCCACTGGCGCGCCGTTGCAGTCGGTCATTTTAAGCACGATGCTCATCGGGGCCACACCCGGGATGTCGCAGGTCAGGTTGGTGCCGATGCCAAAACTGACGTTGATGCGACCGCGCAGGGCACGGAAGATTTCCAGCGAACGGGTGAGGTTGAGGCCATCGGAAAACACCAGGGTCTTGGTCATCGGGTCGATACCCAGTTTCTGGTAGTGGGCAATGGCTTTCTCGGCCCAGGCCACCGGTTCACCGGAGTCGTGGCGCAGGCCGTCGAAGAGCTTGGCAAAGTACAGGTCGAAATCGCCAAGGAAGGCATCCATGGTGATGCAGTCGGTAAGGGCGATGCCGAGCAGCCCGCGGTATTCGCGCACCCAGCAGTCCAGCGCGGCGATCTGGCTGTCGATCAGGCGTGGGCCGAGTTGCTGGTGGGCCATGATCCATTCATGGGCCATGGTGCCCAGTGGCTTGATATCCAGTTTCCATGCCAGGTCGACGTTGCTGGTGCCGACGAAGCGGCCCGGGAAGTCGTCGCGCAGTACCCGCACCACGTCTTCCTGCACACGGCTGGAAAAGCGCCGCCGGGTCCCGAAGTCGGCTACCTGCAGTTCGGCCAGTTCATCGTCACTGGCATGCGCGCGCAGCCAGTCGAACTTGCGGTACAGCTGGTCGCGGGCCTCAGCCAGGCGCATGCGTGGGTGCAGGTGGCGGTTGCGCACTTCGCTGACGATGGCCAGCAGCGGTACTTCGAACAGAATCACATGCAGCCACGGGCCTTTCAGGCGCAGGAACAGCTGGTCGTTTTCGATGCCGATGCGCACGTAGCGCAGGTTGAAGCGAAACAACCGCAGAAAACGCAGGAAGTCGGGCTTGAGGAAGCTGATGCGCTCGAGGAAGGCCGGCTGGCCATCATCCAGGGTGAGGTCGCTGAGCAGTTCGAGCTGGTGGCGGATCTCGCCAAGATAAGGGCGCAGGTCCTCACCGTTGCGGCAGCGGAATTCCCATTCGACGTCGGCGTCCGGGTAGTTGTGCAGCACACCCTGCATCATGGTGAGTTTGTAGAAGTCGGTGTCGAGCAGGTTGTGCACGATGCGCTCGGCGAATGCGCTCTCGCTCATCAAGTGGGGCTCCGGAAGCGGCGAATGGCGGACATTGTGCCAGCCTTTTGGGGCTTGTTGTGTCCGGGCTTGCCCGCGAAGAGGCCGGAACAGCCAAAACAGAGGTGTTTTTCCGTGCACCGGCTAGCCTTGAAACGGTGCCGCCTGTAGCAGTCGCGCACCAGCGGTGTGCAGTTCGGTGACGTCCGCTGTTACAGGCCGGTTGCACGTTAACACTTGGCGGGGTTGCAATGATGGCACCGGGCGGTTGCTCCTTGTCTGTACGTGTGGTGGCGCCTGCCGCGTGGCAGACGGTTGCACGCTCAATAAAGAAAAGGCCGCCGGTCGCCTGCTGGCGCCTAGCACAGTGTGTTTTCCCGGAAGACAAACCCTATGGCACGGCCCTTGCTCTGAGCACAGGGTTGAGAAGTTGTAGTGCCAACCAAAAAAAACTCTAGGAGCACCACCTCATGTCGCAGACGTTTTACAAGAAAGGTTTCCTGGCTCTGGCCGTAGCTACGGCCCTAGGTGTTTCTTCGTATGTTCAGGCCGACGTCAAGATCGGTGTAGCGGGCCCAATGACCGGGGCTAACGCCGCGTTTGGCGAGCAGTACATGAAAGGTGCGCAGGCAGCGGCCGACAAGATCAACGCCGCCGGTGGCGTCAACGGCGAGAAAATCGTCCTGGTCAAAGGCGATGACGCCTGCGAACCGAAGCAGGCCGTGGCCGTGGCCAACCGCCTGGCCGATCAGGACAAAGTGATCGGCGTGGTGGGGCACTTCTGTTCTTCCAACACCATTCCAGCCTCTGAGGTGTATGACGAAGCGGGCATCATTGCCATTACCCCGGGCTCGACCAACCCACAAGTGACCGAGCGCGGCCTCAGTGCCATGTTCCGCATGTGCGGCCGTGACGACCAGCAGGGTATCGTCGCCGGCGACTACATCGTTGACGTGCTCAAGGGCAAGAAAGTCGCGGTGCTGCACGACAAGGACACCTATGGCCAGGGCCTGGCCGACGCGACCAAGGCGCAACTGGAAAAACGCGGCGTGAAGCCTGTGCTGTACGAAGGCCTGACCCGCGGCGAGAAAGACTTCAGCGCCGTGGTCACCAAGATCCGCTCCACCGGTGCCGACGTGGTCTACTTCGGCGGCCTGCACCCAGAGGCTGGCCCGCTGGTCCGCCAACTGCGCGAGCAGGGCCTGAAAGACGTCAAGTTCATGTCCGATGACGGCATCGTCACCGACGAACTGGTGTCCACCGCTGGCGGCGCGCAGTACGTCGATGGCGTGTACATGACCTTCGGCGCCGACCCGCGCCTGCTGCCCGACAGCAAAGCGGTGGTAGAGGAGTTCCGCAAGGCCGGTACCGAACCTGAAGGTTACACCCTGTACGCCTACGCCTCGCTGGAAGCCCTGGCGGCTGCATTCAACGGCGCCAAGTCGAACAAGGGCGAAGACGCGGCCAAGTGGCTCAAGGCCAACCCGGTCAAGACGGTGATGGGCGAGAAGAAGTGGGACAGCAAGGGTGACCTCACCGTGTCCGACTACGTGGTCTACCAGTGGGATAAAGACGGTAAATACCACCAGCTGGAAAAACAAAGATAACAACGGCCCACGGCCCGGGCTGATGCTCGGGCCCAAGCCCCGCGGTACCTGTCTTTATTCGTAGATCTGCACAGTTCTGCGCTGCGAGGGCCCCGCACCGGTGGCCCGCGCCGTGGTCGGCGCTCGTGCAATCTCAATCAGGTGAGATTGCGTTATGGATGGTATTTTCCTGCAGCAACTGGTCAACGGCCTGACCCTCGGGTCGGTCTATGGCCTGATCGCCATCGGCTACACAATGGTCTATGGCATTATCGGCATGATCAACTTCGCGCACGGCGAGGTGTACATGATCTCCGCCTACCTGGCGGCGATCAGCCTGGCATTGCTGGCTTACTTCGGTATCGAGTCGTTCCCCCTGCTGATGCTGGGCACGCTGTTGTTCACCATCGTCGTTACGGGCGTATACGGCTTCACCATCGAGCGCATCGCTTACAAACCCCTGCGTAACTCTACCCGCCTGGCACCGCTCATCAGCGCCATCGGCATTTCGCTGATCCTGCAAAACTATGCACAGATCAGCCAGGGTGCCCGCCAGCAAGGTGTTCCAACCTTGCTTGAAGGTGCCATGCGTGTCGAAGTCGGCACCGGCTTCGTGCAACTGACCTACACCAAGATCTTCATTCTGGTGGCCGCCTTCGTCGGCATGGGCCTGCTCACCTACGTAATCAAGTACACCAAGCTCGGCCGCATGTGCCGCGCCACCCAGCAAGACCGCAAGATGGCCTCGATCCTGGGCATCAACACCGACCGGGTGATCTCCTACGTGTTCGTCATCGGCGCAGTCATGGCCGCGCTGGCCGGCGTGCTGATCACCATGAACTACGGCACCTTCGACTTCTACGCCGGCTTCATCATCGGCATCAAGGCGTTCACCGCCGCCGTGCTCGGTGGTATAGGCTCGCTGCCTGGCGCCATGCTCGGCGGGATCATCCTGGGTATTTCCGAGTCGCTGTTCTCTGGCCTGATCAACTCCGACTACAAGGACGTGTTCAGCTTCTCGCTGCTGGTGATGATCCTTATCTTCCGCCCACAAGGCCTGCTGGGTCGCCCGCTCGTGGCTAAGGTGTGAACATGTCCGTTGCCAAAACTGCCGCTGTTACCGAAACCAAGGGTTTCGACCTTAAACGCAGCCTGCTGGAGACCATCGTCGCCGGCCTGCTGGCACTCATTGTGTTTGGCCCGGTCGTCGGCGTGGTGCTCGACGGCTACAGCTTCAATGCCGAGCCGCGGCGCGTGGCCTGGCTGGTGGGCGGGGTGATGCTGGGGCGCTTCCTGCTCAGCCTGTACCTGCAGACCGCCGCTGGCACGCGCATGCTCCAGGGCTTTGAAAGCGGTGGCTCGGGCGTGCATGTGAACGCACCGGACTACAAGTCGCGCTTGCGTTACATCATCCCCGCGCTGATCGTGATTGCCATTGTGTTCCCGGTGTTTGCCAACAAGTACCTGCTGACCGTGGTCATCCTTGGGCTGATCTACGTGTTGCTGGGCCTTGGCCTTAACATCGTGGTCGGCCTGGCCGGCCTGCTCGACCTGGGCTACGTGGCGTTCTATGCCATTGGTGCCTACGGGTTGGCGCTGGGCTACCAGTATTTGGGCCTGGGCTTCTGGAGCGTGCTGCCGCTGGCGGCGATTGCCGCAGCACTGGCGGGGTGCATTCTCGGCTTCCCGGTGCTGAGGATGCACGGTGACTACCTGGCGATCGTGACCTTGGGCTTTGGCGAAATCATCCGCCTGGTGCTGAACAACTGGCTGTCGTTCACCGGTGGCCCCAACGGCATGCCGGCGCCGTCGCCAACCTTCTTCGGCCTGGAGTTCGGCCGTCGGGCCAAGGACGGCGGCGTACCGATCCACGAGTTCTTCGGCTTCGATTACAACGCCAACCTCAAGTTCGTGTTCATCTACGCGGTGCTGTTCATCGTCGTGCTGGCGGTGCTCTACATCAAGCACCGCCTGACCCGCATGCCGGTCGGCCGGGCCTGGGAAGCACTGCGTGAAGACGAGATCGCCTGCCGTTCGATGGGCCTGAACCACGTACTGGTCAAGCTGTCGGCCTTTACCCTGGGTGCTTCCACTGCCGGCCTGGCCGGGGTGTTCTTTGCCACTTACCAGGGCTTCGTCAACCCGTCGTCGTTCACCTTCTTCGAGTCGGCGCTGATCCTCGCCATCGTCGTGCTGGGTGGCATGGGCTCGACCGTGGGCGTGGTGATTGCTGCATTCGTGCTGACCGTTGCGCCGGAACTGCTGCGCAGCTTCTCCGAATACCGGGTACTGCTGTTCGGCGTGCTGATGGTGCTGATGATGATCTGGCGACCGCGTGGGCTGATCCGCATCAGCCGTACCGGTGTGACCCCGCGTAAAGGAGTGGCGCCATGAGCGACGATATCATTCTCTCGGTCGACAACCTGATGATGCAGTTCGGTGGCATCAAGGCGCTCAGCGACGTCAGCCTCAAGGTCAAGCGCAATCAGATCTTCGCCCTGATCGGCCCCAATGGCGCGGGCAAGACCACGGTGTTCAACTGCCTGACCGGCTTCTACAAGGCCAGCGGCGGGCGCATCGAGCTGAACGTTCGCGGCAGCCACACCAACGTCATCCAGCTGCTGGGCGAGCGCTTCCAGGCGGCGGACTTCGTGTCGCCGGCGCGCTTTGCCAACCGGCTGTACTACAAGATGTTCGGCGGCACTCACCTGGTCAACCGCGCAGGCCTGGCCCGTACCTTCCAGAACATTCGCCTGTTCAAGGAAATGTCGGTGGTGGAAAACCTGCTGGTGGCCCAGCACATGTGGGTCAACCGCAACCTGCTGGCCGGGGTGCTCAACACCAAGGCCTACCGCAAGGCCGAGAGCGATGCGCTGGACCACGCCTTCTACTGGCTGGAAGTGGTCGACCTGGTCGACTGCGCCAACCGCCTGGCCGGTGAGCTGTCGTACGGTCAGCAGCGTCGCCTGGAGATTGCCCGGGCCATGTGTACGCGGCCCAAAATCATCTGCCTGGATGAACCGGCAGCAGGCCTGAACCCGCAGGAAACCGAGGCACTCAGCCGCATGATCCGCGTGCTGCGTGACGAGCACGACATCACCGTGGTGCTGATTGAGCACGACATGGGCATGGTCATGAGCATTTCCGACCATATCGTGGTGCTGGACCACGGCAACGTGATTGCCGAAGGCGCCCCGCAAGACATCCGCCACAACCCGACGGTGATCGCCGCCTACCTGGGTGCAGACGAAGAGGAACTGGTATGAGTGCGCCCATTCTCGAACTGAAGGACCTGGACGTGTTCTATGGGCCGATCCAGGCGCTGAAAAAGGTGTCGATGCACATCAACGAAGGTGAGACGGTCAGCCTGATTGGTGCCAACGGTGCGGGCAAGTCGACCCTGTTGATGTCTATTTTCGGCCAGCCTCGGGCAGCGTCGGGGCACATCGTTTATCGCGGCACCGACATCACCCGCAAGTCGTCGCACTACATCGCCTCCAACGGCATCGCTCAGTCGCCGGAAGGGCGCCGGGTGTTCCCTGACATGACCGTCGAGGAGAACCTGATGATGGGCACCATCCCCATCGGCGACAAGCATGCCGACGAAGACATGCAGCGCATGTACGAGCTGTTCCCGCGCTTGAAGGAGCGGCGTAACCAGCGGGCCATGACCATGTCCGGGGGTGAGCAGCAGATGTTGGCCATTGCCCGGGCGCTGATGAGCCGGCCGAAGCTGCTGCTGCTGGATGAGCCGTCGCTGGGGCTGGCGCCGATTGTGGTCAAGCAGATCTTCTCGACCTTGCGCGAGCTGGCCAAGAGCGGGATGACCATCTTTCTGGTGGAGCAGAACGCCAACCATGCGCTGAAGCTGTCGGACCGGGCGTATGTGATGGTCAACGGGCAGATCCGCATGACCGGGACCGGGCAGGAGTTGCTGGTCAACGAAGAGGTGCGTAACGCCTACCTTGGCGGGCACTGAGTTTCATTCGGGGCCGCTGAGCGGCCCATTCTCAATGTGGACAACTTGCCACGGACCTGTCTCCACATACCCCGGTTTCCTTCCTGGCCCCATCTTTCCACAGGCCGGATCTTTTCCACGGATAATGTGGAACCGCCTGTGGAAAACATGGTGGCATCTCGCTCAATCCCTTTGATACCAAGCCCTGCACAGGGTTGATCGTTTTTTGATCAGGCGCTCTTTGTGGATGATTTTTCAAGGTTTTTCAAAGCCCTGCAAGGACTTGGATGTCGCTGAAACGCCTGTGGATAACTCTGTGAAGAAACGTTGGACAGACCGCTGCAGGCGGCATGCTTGAAAGCCTTGCGCCATCACTCAAAAGATATCCAACGACCACCTGTCGCTGAAAGGGTTCCGCACCGTGGACAAGTTGCCCCCAATCCGTGGGGAAAGCCTTGTGGATAACATGCGCATAGCTGGCGCCGGGCCCTCTGCTGCAAGGGTTTGCCGTAGATGAACAAAAAATGAACAGCCGCCAGACTGGCTTGCTGCCAGCGCCCGGCGCGGGCATGCTGCAAAGCTGCCATGACAACCTACCGTGAGGAACAGAGCATGACGTCCACCGTATTCATCACTGGCGCCACGTCCGGTTTCGGCGAGGCCACCGCCCGCCGCTTTGCCGAGGCCGGCTGGAAACTGGTGCTCACTGGCCGTCGCAAGGAGCGCCTGGACGCCCTGTGCGCGGAACTGTCGGCCAAGACCGAAGTGCATGGCCTGGTGCTGGACGTACGTGACCGCAAGGCCATGGAACAGGCCATCGCCACCCTGCCGGCCGGTTTCGACAAGCTGCGCGGCCTGGTGAACAACGCTGGCCTGGCGCTGGGCGTGGACGCAGCGCAGAACTGCAGCCTGGACGACTGGGAAACCATGGTCGACACCAACATCAAGGGCCTGATGTACACCACCCGCCTGCTGCTGCCACGCCTGATCGCCCACGGCCGAGGTGCATCGATCCTCAACGTGGGTTCTGTGGCGGGCAACTACCCGTACCCGGGCAGCAACGTGTATGGCGGCACCAAGGCCTTTGTCGGCCAGTTCTCGCTGAGCCTGCGCTGCGACCTGCGCGGGACTGGCGTGCGGGTGAGCAACATCGAGCCGGGCCTGTGCGAGAGCGAGTTCTCGCTGGTGCGCTTCGGCGGTGACCAGGCCAAGTACGACGCTACCTATGCCGGTGCGGAGCCGATCCAGCCGCAGGACATTGCCGAGACCATCTTCTGGATCCTCAACCAGCCGGCGCACATCAACATCAACAGCCTGGAGCTGATGCCGGTGAGCCAGGATTGGGCAGGGTTCTCCATCGACCGTACGGTCAAGGGTTAGATTTGATGGCCTATTCGCGGGTAAACCCGCTCCCACAGGGCTTGTGCAATACCTGTGGGAGCGGGTTTACCCGCGAAAGCGTCAGCTCAGGCGCTGCAACCCTTCCAGGCAGGTCGCCAAGTGGTAGGGCGTAGTCGAAGGCATATCATGCCGGCTGACATTACCTTCCCCATCCCGGCATTCATACCAGCCCGCTTCCCGCAGGAACCGCGCTTCCAGCGCCTGCATCTGGGTAGCCAATTTCGCCTCACCCGCCTCACGTAGCACCAGCGCTCGCAGGTACTCCGCCTGCGCCCAGATCCGCTGGGTGGCGTCGATCACCTTGCCCTCCACATCCAGCATCGCCAATACCGCCCCTTCTTTCACCCCGTATTGCTCGGCAAAGCCGAATGCCCGGTCGATGGACGCATGCAGCGGCGTATCACGCAGCAGCGGCGAGGTATGCAGCAGGTAGAACCACTCGAACTGGTGCCCCGGCTCAAACCAGTTATCCACAGCCCCGCGTGGCTTTTCCAGCATCAGGCCGTGGGCCGGTTCGATGAAGTGTGTTTGCAGTGCCTCGCACAGTTGCAGCAGCGACTGTTGGGTATGCCCGTCATCACGCACCGCCAGCACTTGCAGGAACGCTTCGGCCAGGTGCATCTGCGGGTTCTGCAGCGGGCCGCTGCCCAGGTCGGCCCAGTCTTCGCCCAGGCTGGCTTCGTACAGGCCGTCGTCACGGGCGAACTGCTGATCGATGATGTCCAGCGCGGCGTTCAGGGTGGACTCGACCAGGTTTTCGCGTACCTTGCCCCAGTAGTGCGCGCAGGCGAAGACGATGAATGCGTGGGTGTACAGATCCTTTCGGCTGTCCAGCGGTTTGCCCTGGGCATCGATGCTGTAGAACCAGCCACCGTGCTCGGCGTCGTGGAAGTGCTTTTGCAGCGAGCGGAACAAGGCGGCTGCGCGCTCGGCTGCGCCCGGTTGGCCGATACGGCTGCTGAACAGGTACAGCTGGCGTGCGCAGGCCATGGCCCGGTAGCGCTGCACTGGCAATGGCTGATGCTGATTGTCCAGCGCCTCGTAGGGCAGGGCCATGTCGGCATTCCAGCCCGGGCCTTGCCACAGCGGTACGATGCGCTCGGCGAAGTGCTGGTTGAAACGGGCCAGTTCGGGCAGGGTGTGGCGGGGGTTGGACATGTCGGCGCTCGTCGCTGTCGGGCAGGGCGCCATGGTAGCAGAACTAGGGTTGTGGGTTGCCCAGCCCTTGCCAATGCCGCGCCCCGACAAAGATGAAGCGCAATTGCTGGGTGATTTTTTCCTGCGGCGTCAGTGCCTGTGGATAACCCGGTTCCGGGCTGTCGATAAGCTCTGGCAGGGTGGCAAACACCGTTTTCACCACCAAGTCGGCCATCACCGCCAGCGCGGCGCTGTCCAGGTGCTGCCAGCGTTTCATGCGCGCAAGGTCGGTGGCCAGGTCGTCGCTGATGTCCTGGCGCAGGCGGGCAATGGCTTGGCGCACGGCTTGTGAACCTCCGTACTGCTCGCGGGCCAGGAACAGGAACTGCGCGCGGTGGGCGGCCACCACGTCGAGGAAGATGCGCACCGAGGCGTCGGTGATGCCGCCCAGTTCGAATTCGTTTTGCCGTACCAGGCGGATGGTCTGACGGAAGGTTGTGTCGATTTCGGCCACCAGGGCCAGGCCCAAGGCGTCCATGTCGGAAAAATGCCGGTAGAACCCGGTGGGCACGATGCCTGCCGTCTTGGCCACTTCACGCAGGCTGATACTGCCGAACCCCCGGCCGCTCTCCATCAGCAGGCAGGCGGCATCGAGCAGGGCCTGGCGGGTCTGTAGCTTCTGTTCGGCGCGCGGCAGCATGGTGCGGGCTTCTGTGACGGTAAGGCTGGGCACTCTAGTTAAAAAAACAAAGCCCGGTCAATGACCGGGCCTGGAGGGGAGCAAGCGTTGTGACATGAGTTGTTCTTTTCGACCATGGCGATCAGCTCACACGGCTGAGTTCAACCAGGCGATCCGAACCACCTTCAGCGACGCGGCCACTGCGTTCGATCAGGCGATCAGAACCACCTTCGGCGACGCGACCACTGCGTTCGATCAGGCGATCAGAACCACCTTCAGCGACGCGGCCACTGCGTTCGATCAGGCGATCAGAGCCACCTTCGGCGACGCGACCACTGCGTTCGATCAGGCGATCAGAACCACCTTCAGCGACGCGACCACTGCGTTCGATCAGGCGATCAGAACCACCTTCAGCGACGCGGCCACTGCGTTCGATCAGGCGATCAGAGCCACCTTCGGCGACACGGCCACTGCGTTCGATCAGGCGGTCAGAACCACCTTCGGCTACGGTTTTCAGCGGTTGGGCGATTTCGGCAGCGCTGGAGCGCGATTCAGCGGTCAGGTGTTGTTCGGCGGCTGGCAGGGCAAACGCGTTGGCAGCCAGGATGGACAGGGTCAGGGTCAGCAGATGACGTTTCATGATTTCGGTGCTCCTCTCGGGGGCTGGAAAGTGGGTACGGAGCCAATGCTACGCCGCGTAACGCCAGAGAGAAGTTCATACGGGTAATGGTAACAATCGACCGCATTGATAGAGGTGGGAAAACGGCTCTATTCCGTACCTTGCAGGGATAGGCGCGGCGAGTTTCCCCTGCTGCGGGCGGGTAACAGGTAGGGCCTGGCGCGACAAATTGCTGAGCAAAAGGCCAGGAAAAACTTCGCTATCATGGCGCCATCGATAAAACCCTGCGGGTTTTCATCAGTCCCAGATATCAAGTGCCACCGCTGCGCCCGTTTTGTGCCATGCCGCAAGGAGAACCCCGCAATGACGCGTCCCGCCAGAATTCTCGTCTGGACCCTCACCAGCCTGCTGACACTGCTGGCGATCCTGGTGGTTGTGATTGCCACCTTTGACTGGAACCGCGTCAAGCCGCTGCTGAACGAGAAGGTGTCCGAGGCCCTGCACCGGCCTTTTGCGATCAATGGCAACCTTGCCGTCCAGTGGCATACCGAGCCCGAAGAAGGTGGCTGGCGTGCCTGGGTGCCATGGCCGCACTTCATCGCCGAAGACCTGACGTTGGGCAACCCCGACTGGCTCAAGGAGCCGAAGATGGTCGGCCTGGAGCGTGTCGAGTTCCGCCTGGCGCCGCTGCCGTTGCTGTTCCAGCAGATCAGCATCCCGCGCATCAACCTCACCAAACCGACGGCCAGCCTCACCCGCCTGGCCGATGGCCGGGCCAACTGGACCTTTGACCTCGGGCCAAAAGACGAAAACGCAGAACCTTCAAAATGGCAGCTGGACATCGGCGCCATCGGTTTCGACCAAGGTAATGTCAGCTTCGACGACCAGACCCTGCAAACCAGCATGAAGGTGCAGATCGACCCGCTGGGCAAACCGATCCCGTTCAGCGACATCGTCGGCAAGGCCAGCGCCGAAAAAGTCGGTGGTGCCCAGGACTACGCCTTCGGGCTCAAGGCCCAGGGCCGCTACAAGGGCCAGCCGGTGTCCGGCACCGGCAAAATCGGCGGCCTGTTGGCATTACAGGACGCCAGCCAGCCGTTCCCGCTGCAGGCCGACGTGCGGATTGCCGATACCCATGTGGTGCTCGCCGGCACCCTGACCGATCCACGCAACCTCGGCGCCCTCGACCTGCGCCTGCGCTTGTCCGGCGCCAGCCTGGGTAACCTCTATCCATTGACCGGCGTGACCCTGCCAGACACCCCGGCCTACTCCACTGACGGCCGCCTCAACGCCAACCTGCACGCGGCGCAAGGGGCGACATTCAACTATCAGGGCTTCAACGGCAAGATCGGTGACAGCGATATTCACGGTGACCTGGCCTTCGTCGCCAGCCAGCCACGGCCCAAGTTGTCCGGCAACCTGGTTTCGAACCAGTTGCTGTTCAAGGATCTGGCACCGCTGATCGGCGCCGACTCCAACGCCGAACAGAAGGCCCGTGGCGGTGCCAGCAAGCAGCCGACGGGCAAGGTGCTGCCGGTGGAAGAGTTCCGCACCGAGCGTTGGCGCGCCATGGACGCGGATGTCACCTTTGCCGGCAAGCGCATCGTGCACAGCGCGCAACTGCCGTTCAATGACTTGTCGGCCCACGTGATTCTGGAAGACGGCCTGCTGCGTCTGGAGCCCCTGCGGTTTGGCGTGGCGGGCGGCAACCTGGCCTCGAAGATCCGCCTGGACGGGCGCAACGTGCCATTGCAGGGGCGTGCCCAGCTGACTGCACGTGGTTTCAAGCTCAAGCAACTGTTCCCTTCCTTTGCACCGATGCAGACCAGCTTTGGCGAGCTGAACGGTGATGCCGACATCAGCGGCCGTGGCAACTCGGTAGCGGCTTTGCTGGGCACGGCCAATGGTGACCTGCGCATGCTGATCAACGATGGCGCCATCAGTCGCAGCTTGATGGAGATTGCCGGTTTGAACGTGGGCAACTACGTGGTCGGCAAACTGTTTGGTGACGAGGATGTGAAGATCAATTGCGCGGCGGCAGATGTGGGGATCAAGGATGGCCTGGCCACAACGCGCCTGTTCATCTTTGATACCGAGAACGCCATCATCTACATCAACGGCACGGCCAATTTCGCCAGCGAGCAGTTGGACTTGAAGATCACGCCGGAATCGAAAGGGCTGCGGCTGTTCTCGCTGCGATCGCCGCTGTATGTGCGCGGGCCGTTTGCCAAGCCCAGTGCCGGGGTGCAGGCGTTGCCGCTGGCGCTACGCGGTGCGGGAATGGTGGCGCTCGGTGTCGTGGCCGGGCCGGCGGCGGGGTTGCTGGCGCTGATTGCGCCCAGCAGTGGGGATGATCCCAACCAATGCACGCCGCTGTTGCAGCAGATGAAGGCGGGCAAGGCGCCGGCTGCGGTGAAAGGCAAGAAATGATAGGGGGCCGCGTTGCGGCCCAATCGCCGGCAAGCCGGCGATGGGCTGCAGAGCAGCCCCTTGCGATTACAGCCCTTGTAGCAGATCGGACATATCGTCCGCGTGCTCTTCTTCCTGCGCCAGGATGTCCTCGAAGATGCGCCGCGTAGTCGGGTCTTTATCGCCGATGTACTGAATGATCTCGCGGTAGCTATCAATGGCAATTCGCTCCGCCACCAGATCCTCCAGCACCATCTCCTTCAATGAATTACCCGCGACATATTGGGCATGGGAATTCTTGCTCAGGTTATCCGGGTTGAAATCTGGCTCCCCGCCCAGCTGCACGATGCGCTCCGCCAGTTTGTCGGCATGCTCGGCTTCTTGGTTGGCATGCTCCAGAAACTCGCTGGCCGCCACACTGGCCTTGATGCCGCTGGCCATGAAGTAGTGGCGCTTGTAGCGCAGCACGCAGACCAGCTCGGTGGCCAGTGACTCGTTCAGCAGGCGCAGGATCTCCGTGCGGTCGGCGTTGTAGCCCTCGGTCACCGCGCCTTGCTCGACATGCTGGCGGGCACGCTCGCGCAGGGTTTGCACATCGGTCAGTTCAACGTTGCTCATGGTTATCTCCAGACGGGTCAGGACGGTAGATCAGGGTGGGACTCAGGCGCCATGCAAGGCGTCGCTGTCCTCTTGGCGTTGTTTGCAGGTTTTGAAGCCCTTGGCGTCGACATGGCCGGTGGCGTCGAAGCGCACGTAGTAGGGCTGCTGTTTGCCGTCGCGGTTGAGGATGTAGTCGTTGCAGGTGCCCCCGTGCGGCAGGTCGATTACGTTCGACGGGCTGCCGCCGATGGCGATGACCTTCTGCATGGTCATGCCGTGTTCCACTTGCTTGACCAGTGGTTCGTCGCGGTAGGTGACGTAGTCCACCGGGTTTTCCGGGCGGCTGCCGCAGGCGGCCAGGGTGGCACTTGCCAGAAGGATTGCCAGGGTCTGCTTGTACATGGTCCCGCTCCTTGCAAAGGGTCTGTGTGGTTTGGAACCACAGCGCGCGCCAGGAGTTCGATTGCGATGGTCATGATGGCCGCTGTAGTGTTGGCCGGTCGTCCACGGAAAGGGGCTGGGGCAATGCAGCAGGAATTGGCCACGCGATACCCGTTGGTGCTGGTGCCGGGCATGCTCGGGTTTGTCCGGTTGGTGCTCTATCCGTACTGGTTCGGCATCGTGCCGGCCCTGCGCAAGGGCGGGGCACGGGTGTTTCCGGTGCAGGTTTCGCCGCTGCACTCAAGCGAGGTGCGTGGCGAGCAGTTGCTGGCGATCATCGAAGACATTTGCCAGCGCACCGGCGCCGCCAAGGTCAACCTGATCGGCCATAGCCAGGGTGCCCTGAGTGCGCGCTACGCTGCGGCCAAGCGGCCGGATCGGGTGGCTTCGGTCACCTCGGTGGCTGGCCCCAACCACGGCTCCGAGCTGGCTGACCACCTGGAGCGCACGGCACCGGGCGATTCCCCCCAGGGCCGTATTCTCAAGGCCGTATTGCATGGTTTTGCCGTGTTGCTGGTGTGGCTGGAAACCGGTTGGCGCCGCGACCCGCTGCCGGTTGATGTGCACGCCTCGCACCAGTCGCTGACCCGCGCCGGGGTGGGGCTGTTCAACCAGGCTTATCCACAGGGGCTGCCGCAGACCTGGGGTGGGGAAGGGGCATATGAAGTCGATGGCGTGCGCTATTACTCGTGGTCCGGCACCTTGCAGCCCGGCCTGACCGACCAGGGGCGCAACCGCTTTGACGGCAGCAACCGCTTCTGCCGCCTGTTCGCGCGCAGCTTCGTCAAGGAAAAGGGCCAATGTGACGGCATGGTCGGGCGTTTCAGTTCGCACCTGGGTCAGGTGATTGGTGACGACTACCCGTTGGACCATCTGGATATCGTCAACCAGTCGCTCGGCGCCGTGGGCAAAGGTGCAGAGCCGGTGCGGCTGTTCACTGAACATGCCGCCCGGCTCAAGGCTGCAGGGCTTTAGCGGCGAATGGGCGTGGTCCAGCGCTCGGCCAGCACCACCCCGGCCAAGGTCAGCAAGCCGCCGACCAGGTGATAGCGGGCCAGTTGCTCATCGAGCACCACGGCGGCGATCACTGCGGTGACAACCGGCAGCAGGTTGAAGAACAGCGTGGTGCGACTTGGCCCCAGGCGATGCACAGCTTGCATCCACACCAGCGGCGCGATCATCGAGGCCAGCACGCAGGCGTACAGCACCAGGCCGATGTTGTGGCTGTTCAGGCCGGTCTTGTCCGACAGCAGGAACAACGGCAGCAGCACGACGATGGCCACCAGCACCTGCAGGTACAGCAACTGCAGGGGCGGCAGGCGCAGCTGCCATTTCTTCAGCAGGAAGCTGTACAGCGCGTAAGCCAGGGTGGCCACCAGCATCAGCAGGTCGCCGCTGTTCAGGCCATGCGCCAGCAGGCTGGCGGGATGGCCGGCGCTGACCACTTCCAGTACGCCAAAGAACGACACCACTGCGCCCAGCAGGGCACCGTAGCTCAGGCGCTGGCCCAGCCAGGCGATGGAAAGTGCCAGTGACATCAGCGGCATCAGCGAGAGGATGATGCCCATGTTGGTGGCGCTGGTAATGCCGGCGGCGAAGTAGGCCAGGCTCTGGTACAGCGCCATGCCCAGCACGCCCAGCACGAACACCTTGCCCAGGTGCGGGCGGATCGCCGCGCGGTTGCGCCACACGGCAGGCAGCAGGAACGGGGTGAACAGCAGGGCGGCCAGCAGCCAGCGGTAGAAGCCGATTTCGGCGGGGTGGATGGCACCGGCGGACATCTTGGTGACCACGGTGTTGCCGGCCCAGATGAGGATGGCGGTGAGGGGGAACAGGTAATTCATGGAACAGGTACTCGGAAAAGCAGATTTTGGAGGCGTTCGCCTTTGATAGCGGCGGCGCCTTTGAGATAGAGCGCCGCCCGCGCGGCGCATCGCGAGCTGCGCTCGCTCCTACGTTTGTTTCGGGCCAATTATGCCTGTGGGATTTGCGCGCGTACGCTTTGGCACATGGCTGAATATCGCGTTGTACGAAGCAAGCGGTCGCGCGCGCCTGGCACAGGCGTTACTGGCCCGAAACAAACGTAGGAGCGAGCGCAGCTCGCGATGCGCCGTGCGGGCGGCGCTCGATCTATGCACCACCGAAAAACTCAAGTCAGGCATCTCTTGGCTACACTCAGCTCGACCCCCGTGCATCGGGCGCGGAGCGAAGGAGACCACTCCATGAAAGTGCTGCACATTCCATTACTGGTGCTGGCCGTGCTGTTCAGCGCCCAAGGCTTCGCGGCCAACACCGCGCAGCAGGAAAAGATGAAAACCTGCAACGCCGACGCCACCGCCAAGGCCCTCAAGGGCGATGAGCGCAAAGCCTTCATGAGCACTTGCCTGAAAAAGGACGTGCCGCAAACCCAGCAAGAGAAGATGAAAACCTGCAACGCCGACGCCACCACCAAGGCCCTGAAGGGTGACGAACGCAAAGCCTTCATGAGCGACTGCCTGAAGAAGAAATGACCTGCGCCTATGCCTGCAGGCGCAAGGCTGGCAGACTGCGGGCATTCCCGCTGTCTGCCGTCGAGGCTGTATGACCTTTACCCCCCGTCAGATCACCCTGGCCAGCCTGATCATCGTCATGGCCGGGCTGCTGCTGGCCTTGCCCCTGAAGTTGCTGCCCAGCCTGCTTGCCGGCCTGCTGGTGTTCGAACTGGTCAACATGCTTACCCCGCGTCTGCAACCGCTGCTGGCCGGCCAACGCGCCCGCTGGCTGGCCGTGGCGCTGCTCGGTACGCTGGTGGTCAGTACCCTGACGCTGCTGATTGCCGGTGCCTTCAGCTTCCTGCTGCACGAGGCGGAAAACCCCGGCGCCTCGCTGGACAAGTTCATGGCGTTGGTCGAGCGCGCCCGTGGCCAGCTGCCGCCGTTCATCGAGGGCTACCTGCCCGCCAGCGCCGCCGAGTTCAAGGTGGCCATCGGTGACTGGATCAAGAGCCACCTGAGCGATCTGCAACTGGTGGGCAAGGGCATGGCGCACATGTTCGTGACACTGCTGATCGGCATGATCCTGGGTGCCATCATCGCGTTGCAGCGCATTCCCGATGTTTCCCGGCGCAAGCCCCTGGCGGCGGCGCTGTTCGAGCGCCTCAATCTACTGGTGAAGGCGTTTCGCAACATCGTCTTCGCGCAGATCAAGATCTCGCTGCTCAACACGTTTTTCACCGGCATCTTCCTGGCGGTGGTGATGCCCCTGTTCGGCGTGCACCTGCCGCTGACCAAGACGCTGATCGTGCTGACCTTCCTGCTGGGCTTGCTGCCGGTAATCGGCAACTTGATGTCCAACACCCTGATCACCATTGTCGGCTTGTCGCTGTCGATCTGGGTGGCGGCGGCGGCGCTGGGCTACCTGATTGTCATCCACAAGGTCGAGTACTTCCTCAATGCGCGGATCGTGGGGGGGCAGATCAGTGCCAAGGCGTGGGAGTTGCTGCTGGCGATGCTGGTGTTCGAAGCGGCGTTCGGGCTGCCTGGTGTGGTGGCGGGGCCGATTTACTATGCCTATCTGAAGAGTGAGCTCAAGCGGGCTGAACTGGTCTGACAGATTGCCGGGGCTGCAAAGCAGCCCCAAGATGCTTCAGGCCGCCCCGTACCGCTTGCGCGCCTCGATGGCCAGCCCGCTACCAATGCTGCCAAAGATATTGCCTTCCACATGCCGCGCATTCGGCAGCATCGCCGCAACGCTGTTACGCAGCGCCGGAATACCGCTGGAACCGCCAGTGAAGAACACCGTGTCCACCTGGCCTTCGCTCACGCCAGCCTTGGCCAGCAATTCGGTCACGCTACCCCGCACTCGCTCCAGCAGCCCTTCGATCGCTTCTTCGAACAGCACGCGAGTCAGCTCTGCCGTCAGCTCAGGCTCGACACGGCGCAGGTCGATGTGGCGGCTTTCACTGTGGGTCAGCTCGATTTTGCTGGCCTCGACCTCCATCGCCAACCAGTGCCCGGCGCGCTGTTCGATCAGCTTGAACAGGCGGTCGATGCCGAAGCTGTCTTCGATGTCGTAGCGCATGCTGCCCAACGCCAGTTGCGACTTCTGTGAATACAGGGCGTTGATGGTGTGCCAGGTGGCCAGGTTGAGGTGATAGCTGGTGGGCATCAGCGCGCCGCTCTTCATGCGGCTGCCGTAGCCGAACAGCGGCATCACGCCCTGCAGGCTCAACTGCTTGTCGAAGTCGGTACCGCCAATGTGCACACCGCCGGTGGCGAGGATGTCACTCTGGCGCTCGGCGACCAGGTGGCGCTCGGGCGACAGGCGGATCAGGGTGAAGTCGGACGTACCACCGCCGATGTCGACGATCAGCACCAGTTCTTCGCGGCTGATGCTTGACTCATAGTCGAAGGCTGCGGCAATCGGCTCGTACTGGAACGACACATCCTTGAAACCGATCTTGCGCGCGACATCGGCCAGGGTGTCTTCGGCTTCCTGGTCGGCAGCCGGGTCTTCGTCGACGAAGAACACCGGGCGGCCCAGCACCACCTGGTCGAACTCGCGACCCGCGGCAGCCTCGGCGCGCTTTTTCAGCTCGCCGATGAACATGCCCAGCAGGTCCTTGAACGGCAGGGCGCTGCCCAGCACGCTGGTGTCGTGCTTGATCAGCTTGGAGCCCAGCAGGCTCTTCAGCGAGCGCATCAGGCGGCCTTCGTAGCCTTCCAGGTACTCGTGCAGTGCCAGGCGGCCATAAACCGGGCGACGTTCCTCGATGTTGAAGAACACCACCGAGGGCAAGGTGATCTTGCCGTCTTCCAGGGCGATCAGCGATTCCACGCCAGGGCGGTGCCAGCCGACCGTGGAGTTGGAGGTGCCAAAGTCGATGCCCAGGGCACGGGCCGGGGATACGTCAGACATGGGGAATGAGCTTCCGGAGGCAAAACGGCCGCGCAGTGTATGCCAGTTGGCTACAGAATCAAGACCAGTCGTCTGCCATGGAGCAAACCCAAAGCGGCCTTGAAAGGCTATGCTTGACCCCTATCTTCAGTGGCAACACGCACATTTACATTGGTGATCCATAAATGGACTTCAAAGACTATTACAAGATACTCGGCGTAGAGCCCACGGCGGACGACAAGGCGATCAAGGCCGCGTACCGCAAGCTGGCCCGCAAGTATCACCCCGATGTCAGCAAGGAGCGCGACGCCGAGGATAAATTCAAAGAGGCCAACGAGGCCTACGAAGTGCTGGGCGACGCGCAGAAACGTGCCGAGTTCGACGAAATCCGCAAGTACGGCGGCCAGCATGGCCGGCCGTTCCAGGCACCACCTGGCTGGGAAAGCCGTGGCGGTGGCGGCGGCTTCGAGGGTGGCGACTTCTCCGACTTCTTCAGCTCGATCTTCGGTGGGCGAGGGGGTGGCAACCCTTTCGGTGGCGCCCGTCAGCAACAACGCAGTGCCGGCAGGCGAGGGCAGGACGTGGAGCTTGAACTGGCGGTATTCCTTGAAGAGACCCTGAGCAAGGAGTCCAAGCAGATCAGCTTCCAGGTGCCGCAAACCAATGCCATGGGCCAGCGCACCGGCTTCACCACCAAGACGCTGAACGTGAAGATCCCGGCCGGGGTGACCGACGGCGAGCGTATCCGCCTTAAAGGCCAGGGCGCCCCGGGCAGCGGTGGTGGGGCCAATGGTGACCTGTTCCTGACCATCCGCATGGCACCGCACCCGCTGTTCGATGTCGAAGGCCATGACCTGATCATCACCGTGCCACTGGCACCGTGGGAGGCGGCCTTGGGCACCAAGGTGGCGGTGCCGACCCTGGACGGCAAGATCAACCTGACCATCCGCCCCGACAGCCAGAGTGGCCAGCGCCTGCGCGTACCGGGCAAAGGCCTGGCGAACAAGCAGGGCGAGCGCGGCAACCTTTACGCGCAGCTCAAGGTGGTCATGCCGACGACTTCTGACGAATCTACCCGTGAACTGTGGGCCAAGCTTTCCGAAAAGGCCGCGTTCAACCCGAGGGCACAATGGAGTAAGTGATCATGAGCAGCACCCTGATCGTTCAACTGGACATGCGTACCCTGTGTCAGGAAGCCGATGTCACGGCGGACTGCGTGATCGAAATCGTCGAGCACGGCATTGTCGAACCCTCCGGGCGAACGCCTGAGGACTGGTTGTTCGACGATCAGGCGCCGTTAGTGGCCAAGCGCGCGGCGAAGCTGCATCAAGAGCTGGAACTGGAATGGGAAGGGGTGGCGCTGGCGCTGGAGTTGCTGCAGGAGGTGCAGCAGTTGCGCAGCGAGAACAACATGTTGCGCCAGCGGCTGGGCAGGTTTACTCAGATGTGAGTGTGTTTGCCTGCACTGGCCTCTTCGCGGGCGTGCCCGCGAAGAGGCCAGTGCATGCAACATCAATCTCAGGATGGCTCTGCACCTGGGTTCAGCACCAGCTGCATGAAAGTCAAATCCAGCCAGCGGCCAAACTTCACCCCCACCTGCGGCATCTGCCCGGTCACCACAAAGCCCAACCGCTCATGCAGGCGCACCGAGGCTGCATTGCCACTTTCGATGGCCGCGACCATCACATGCTTGCCGCAACCGCGTGCCCGCTCGACCAGCGCCGCCATCAACACCGGCCCCAACCCCTTGCCACGCTGGTCACCCCGGACATACACCGAGTGCTCCACGGTCAGACGAAAACCTTCGAACGGCCGCCAGTCGCCAAACGAGGCATACCCCAGTACACCCGTCTCATCCACCGCCACCAGGATCGGATACCCCTGCTGCGCGCGTGCATCGAACCAGGCCTGGCGGTTGGCCAGGTCTACCGGGGTTTCGTTCCAGATCGCCGTGGTGTTGCGCACGGCGTCGTTGTAGATGTCGAGGATGCCTGGCACGTCGGCAGGCAGGGCATCGCGTATTTCGTAACTCATGACAGCGTCTCGCAGGGGCGTTGCTTGCAGATTAAATGGTTACCAGCCCACGCACACCTTCGGCCTGCATGTTTTCGCCACGCCCGCGCTGGACGATCTCACCCCGTGCCATGACCAGGTACTGGTCGGCCAGTTCTTCGGCAAAGTCGTAGAACTGCTCCACCAGCAGAATCGCCATGTCACCACGCTCGGCCAGGCGGCGGATGACAGCACCGATTTCTTTGATGACCGAGGGCTGGATGCCTTCGGTCGGCTCGTCGAGGATCAGCAGGCGCGGGCGGCTGGCCAGGGCGCGGCCGATGGCCAGCTGTTGTTGCTGGCCGCCCGACAGGTCACCGCCACGGCGTTGCTTCATCTGCTCCAGTACCGGGAACAGCTCGTAGATGAAAGCGGGGACTTCGCGGGCTTCACGGGCCGGGAAGCGGGACAGGCCCATCAGCAGGTTTTCCTCGACGGTGAGGCGCGGGAAGATCTCGCGGCCCTGGGGTACATAGGCGATACCGGCATGTACCCGTTGCTGGGGCTTGAGGCTGGTGATGGGCTTGCCTTCCCATTCGATGCTGCCATCGCGGGCAGGTACCAGGCCCATCAGGCAGCGCAGCAGCGTGGTCTTGCCCACACCATTGCGGCCCAGCAGGCAGGTGACTTCGCCAACCTTGGCTTCGAAGGACAGGCCCCGGAGGATGTGGCTGCCGCCGTAGTATTGGTGCAGCGTGTCGATTTTCAGCATGTCATGTCCTTGGAATAGATCATCGGCCCAAATACACCTCAACTACCCGCTCATCCGCCTGCACCTGCTCCAGCGAACCTTCTGCCAGCACACTGCCTTGGTGCAACACGGTCACATGGTCGGCAATGCTCCCCACAAACCCCATGTCATGCTCCACCACCATCAGCGAGTGCTTGCCGGCCAGGCCTTTGAACAACTCGGCGGTGAACTCGGTCTCGGCATCGGTCATGCCGGCCACCGGTTCGTCCAGCAGCAGCAATTGCGGCTCTTGCACCAGCAACATGCCAATCTCCAGGAACTGCTTCTGCCCATGGGACAGCAAGCCGGCCTGACGTTGAGCCAGGGGCAGCAGACGCAAGGTGGTCAGCACCTCTTCGATGCGCTGGCGCTGCTCACCGCCCAGGCGCGCCGCGAGGCTGGCCCACACCGACTTGTCGGTCTTCAGCGCCAGCTCCAGGTTCTCGAACACGGTCAGCGCCTCGAATACCGTGGGCTTCTGGAACTTGCGGCCAATGCCGGCCTGGGCGATCTGGTATTCGCTCATGCGGGTCAGGTCGAGGGTGTCGCCAAAATAGGCGCTGCCGGTGTCGGGGCGGGTCTTGCCGGTGATCACGTCCATCATCGTGGTCTTGCCGGCGCCATTGGGGCCGATGATGCAACGCAGTTCGCCCACGCCGATGTACAGGTTCAGCGCGTTGAGTGCCTTGAAGCCATCGAAGCTGACGCTGATGTCCTCCAGGCTCAGCACCGTGCCGTGGCGGGTATCCAGGCCGGCCTTGCGGCTCTGGCCCAGGCCGATGGCATCACGGCCGGCGCCCAGGTTGTCGAACACAGGTTCCAGCATGAATTCCGGGTGGACCGGGGGCACGCCTCTCATGGCTGGCTCCTTTTCTTCAACAGGCCGACCACGCCCTTGGGCAGGTACAGGGTGACAAGGATGAACAGCGCGCCAAGGAAGAACAGCCAGAACTCCGGGAAGGCCACGGTGAACCAGCTTTTCATGCCATTGACCAGGCCGGCACCGAGCAACGGGCCGATCAGCGTGCCACGCCCGCCCAGGGCCACCCACACGGCGGCTTCGATGGAGTTGGTCGGCGACATCTCGCTGGGGTTGATGATGCCCACCTGTGGCACGTACAGCGCACCCGCCAGGCCGCACAGCACAGCGCTCAGCACCCACACCAGCAGCTTGAAACCACGCGGGTCGTAGCCACAGAACATGAGGCGGTTTTCGGCATCGCGCACGGCGGTGAGCAGGCGGCCGAATTTGCTACGGGTCAGGCGCCAGCACAGGTACAGGCTGGCCAGCAGCAAACCGACGGTAAGCAGGAACAGCACGGCCCGGGTGCCTTGCGCGGTAATGTCGAAACCGAGAATGGTGCGGAAGTTGGTGAAGCCGTTGTTGCCACCAAAGCCGGTTTCGTTGCGGAAGAACAACAGCATGCCGGCGAACGTCAGGGCCTGGGTCATGATCGAGAAGTACACGCCCTTGATTCGCGAACGGAAGGCAAACCAGCCGAACACCAGCGCCAGCAGCCCCGGCGCCAGCACCACCAGGCACAGAGCCCAGGCGAAATGCTGGGTGCCGGCCCAGTACCACGGCAGCTCGGTCCACGACAGAAAGGTCATGAACCCCGGCAGGCCGTCACCGGCCGCCTGGCGCATCAGGTACATGCCCATGGCGTAGCCGCCCAGGGCGAAGAACAGGCCGTGGCCCAGCGACAGCAAGCCGGCGTAGCCCCAGACCAGGTCCAGGGCCAGGGCGACGATGGCGTAGCAGAGGATCTTGCCGACCAGGGTCAGGGTGTAGGCCGACACTTGCAAGGCATGGTCCGCCGGCAGCAGTGACAACAGCGGCAGGGCGACCAGCAGCAGGACGACGAGGGCGCCGATGGCCAGCGTCAGGCGCGGCCCGGCCTTTTGCGTAGCGGTGACAAGCAGTGGCTGGTTCATCAGTCGATTACCCGTCCCTTGAGGGCGAACAGGCCTTGCGGGCGTTTCTGGATGAACAGAATGATCAACGCAAGGATGAGGATCTTGCCAAGCACGGCACCGATCTGCGGCTCCAGCAGCTTGTTGGCGATGCCAAGGCCGAAGGCGGCCCAGAGGCTGCCGGCCAGTTGGCCGACGCCGCCCAGCACCACCACCAGGAACGAATCGATGATGTAGCTCTGGCCCAGGTCCGGGCCGACGTTGCCGACCTGGCTCAGGGCCACGCCGCCGAGCCCGGCAATGCCAGAGCCCAGGCCGAAGGCGAGCATGTCGACGCGCCCGGTGGACACGCCGCAGCAGGCAGCCATGTTGCGGTTCTGGGTGACGGCGCGCACGTTCAGGCCCAACCGCGTGCGGTTGAGCAGCAGCCAGGTGAGCAGCACCACGGCCAGGGCAAAGCCGATGATGACCAGGCGGTTGTACGGCAGCACCAGGTTGGGCAGCAGCTGGATGCCGCCGGACAGCCAGGCCGGGTTGCTGACTTCGACGTTCTGCGCGCCGAACAGCAGGCGGATGGCCTGGATCAGGATCAGACTGATGCCCCAGGTCGCCAGCAGCGTTTCCAATGGGCGGCCGTAGAGGTGACGGATGACCGTGCGCTCCAGCGCCATGCCGACCCCGGCGCTGATGGTGAAGGCCACCGGCAGGGCGATCAGCGGGTAAAACTCGATGGCGTCCGGGGCGTAGCGCTGCACCAGCACCTGGACCATGTAGGTGCTGTAGGCGCCCAGCATCAGCATTTCGCCGTGGGCCATGTTGATCACCCCGAGCAGGCCGAAGGTGATGGCCAGGCCGAGTGCTGCCAGGAGCAGGATCGAGCCCAGCGACAGGCCACTGAAGGCCTGGCCGAGCAGCTCGCCGACCAGCAGCTTGCGCTTGACCTGGGCCAGGCTGGTTTCGGCAGCGGTGCGCACCCCTGGGTCGCTTTCTGCATCGGGTTGTAGCAGGGCTTCGAGGCGGGTGCGGGCCAGCGGGTCGCCGGTTTCGCCCAGCAGGCGCACGGCGGCCAGGCGTACTGCCGGCTCGCTGGCGCCCAGTTGCAGGTTGGCCAAGGCCAGGCCGAGGGCGGCGTGCACGGCGGTGTCGGTTTCGCTGGCGAAGCGCCGGTCGAGGAAGGCCATTTGCGCAGGTTGTGCGCTTTTTTGCAGTTGCTGGGCGGCGGCCAGGCGGGTGTCGCTGTTGTCGCTGAGCAACCGGTGGCTGGCCAGGGCGTTGTCGATCAGGCCGCGCAGGCGGTTGTTCAGGCGTACTTTGCGGGTGTCGTCAGCGGCGATGCGACCTTGGCGCAGGTTTTCGAGCAGCGGCAGGCGAGTGGCATCGGGTTGCGCCGCCCAGCTTTCGAGCAGTTGGGCTTGCTCGGCGGGCTTGGCGGTGAGGATGAATTCGCCCTCGCTGGCCTGGGTTGCCAAGGGCAATAGCAGGAGAAGGGTGAGCAGGAGTCTGAGCATGCGGGTAATCCTGGAAATCGGCGGTGGATTCATCGCGGATAAATCCGCTCCTACACGGTCGGCGCTGAACCTGTAGGCGCGGATTTATCCGCGAAAGGGCTGCAAAGCAGCCCCAATGCACTCAGTTACCTTTCACTGCATAGTCCGGGCGCTTGTCATTCCCCGGAATGAACGGGCTCCACGGCTGCGCCCGCAGCGGCTGTTCGGTTTCCCACACCACGCTGAACTGCCCGTCATCCTGAATTTCGCCGATCATCACCGGCTTGTGCAGGTGGTGGTTGGTCTTGTCCATGGTCAGGGTGAAGCCCGATGGCGCCTTGAAGGTTTGCCCGGCCAGCGCTTCGCGCACCTTGTCCACATCGGTGGACTTGGCTTTTTCCACGGCTTGCGCCCACATGTGGATACCTACGTAGGTGGCCTCCATCGGGTCGTTGGTCACGGCCTTGTCGGCGCCCGGCAGGCCCTTGGCCTTGGCGTAGGCCTTCCAGTCGGCAACGAACTTCTGGTTCACCGGGTTATCCACCGACTCGAAGTAGTTCCAGGCGGCCAGGTGGCCCACCAGCGGCTTGGTGTCAATGCCGCGCAGCTCTTCTTCGCCTACCGAGAACGCCACCACCGGCACGTCGGTAGCCTTCAGGCCCTGGTTGGCCAGTTCCTTGTAGAACGGTACGTTGGAGTCGCCGTTGACCGTTGAGATGACCGCCGTCTTGCCGCCTGCGGAGAACTTCTTGATGTTGGCGACGATGGTCTGGTAATCGGCGTGGCCGAACGGCGTGTACACCTCTTCGATGTCCTTGTCGGCCACGCCTTTGCTGTGCAGGAAGGCGCGCAGGATCTTGTTGGTGGTGCGCGGGTAGACGTAGTCGGTGCCCAGCAGGAAGAAGCGCTTGGCACTGCCGCCGTCTTCGCTCATCAGGTATTCCACGGCCGGGATCGCTTGCTGGTTGGGCGCGGCGCCGGTGTAGAACACGTTCGGCGACATTTCTTCGCCCTCGTACTGCACCGGGTAGAACAGCAGGCCGTTGAGCTCCTCGAACACAGGCAACACCGACTTGCGCGACACCGACGTCCAGCAGCCGAACACCACCGCCACCTTGTCCTGAGTCAGCAGCTGGCGGCTCTTTTCGGCGAACAGCGGCCAGTTGGAAGCTGGGTCGACCACTACCGGCTCCAGCATCTTGCCGTTCACACCACCCTTGGCGTTGATCTCGTCGATGGTCATCAGCGCCATGTCCTTGAGCGAGGTCTCGGAAATGGCCATGGTCCCGGACAGCGAATGCAGGATGCCGACCTTGATGGTCTCGGCGGCCTGGATACTCCAGCTCAGGCCCATCGCCGCAATCGATGCGCTGAGGGTAAAGGCCTTGATCAGACTGCGACGCTTCATGTGCTCTCTCCGCTGAGTTTTTATGTGTTGGGCAAGCGGGGAGGGGGGTTGCAAGGGGTGTGCCTAGTGGCGGAAGGTGCGTAATAGAGGGGCTGTGCGAGGTGTTGGGGCGTTGGTTGGATCCAGATTGGTGCCTGGGATATTTGTGTGCACAGGATTGGGGCTGCAAAGCAGCCCCAGGGCTATCAGCCGTTACGCACAGCCGAGCGTGGATGACGCCTGCTGCGCACACCCTGATAAGTCACTGCCAGCAGCACGAACCAGATCGGCGTCACCAGCAGCGCCGAACGCGTATCTGCCTCCAGGCTCAGCAACACCAGGATGAAAGCGAAGAACACCAAACACACGTAGCACATGAAGCGCCCGCCCGGCATCTTGTACTTCGACGCCTGGTGCAGCGCTGCACGATGCTTGCGGTACTTCAGGTACGACAGCAGGATCAGCGTCCACACGAACATGAACAGCACCGCCGAAACGGTGGTCACCAGGGTGAACGCCTCGACCACGTTCGGTACCAGGTAGATCAGCACCGCACCCAGCAACAGGCAGGTGCAGGAGAAGTACAGGCCGTTGGCTGGCACCGAGCGGCTCGACAGTTTTTCGAACGCCTTGGGTGCGTCACCTTCCTGGCTCAGGCCATAGAGCATGCGGCTGGTGGAGAACACGCCACTGTTGGCCGAAGAGGCCGCCGAGGTCAGTACCACGAAGTTGATGATGCTGGCTGCCGCCGGCAGGCCGGCCAGTACGAACAGTTCCACGAACGGGCTCTTGCCCGGCACCACGTCGCGCCACGGGGTCACGGCCATGATTGCAATCAGCGCCAGCACATAGAAAACGATGATCCGTACCGGGATCGAGTTGATAGCCCGTGGCAGGGTGCGCTCCGGGTTCTTCGCTTCGGCTGCGGTGGTGCCCACTAGTTCGATACCGACGAACGCGAACACGGCAATCTGGAAACCGGCGAAGAAGCCCATCAGGCCATTAGGGAACATGCCGCCGTCATTCCACAGGTTGGCCAGTTGCGCCGTGCGCCCGCTGGGCGAAGTGAAGCCGGTGATGACCATGTACAGCCCGGTGGCGACCAGGCCGAGAATGGCGACGATCTTGATCAGCGCGAACCAGAATTCCATCTCGCCGAACATCTTCACGGTGACCAGGTTCAGCGACAGCAGCAGCCCTACACAGGTCAGCGCGGGTATCCACTGTGGAAGGTCCGGGAACCAGAACTGCGTATAGGCCGCGATGGCCACCACGTCGGCAATACCAGTGACCACCCAGCAGAACCAGTAGGTCCAGCCGGTGAAGTAACCTGCCCAGGGGCCGAGCAGGTCGGCCGAGAAGTCGATGAACGACTTGTAGTTGAGGTTCGACAGCAGCAGTTCGCCCATGGCACGCATGACGAAGAACAGCATGAAGCCGATGATCATGTAGACGAAGATGATCGATGGACCGGCCAGGCTGATGGTTTTGCCCGAGCCCATGAACAGGCCGGTACCGATGGCGCCACCGATGGCGATCAGCTGGATGTGGCGGTTGGTCAGGTTGCGTTGCAGGTGTTGCTCTTCGGGTGCTGTGGATGAGGTTTGCGTCATAGGCTGCATTCCCTTGTAAGGTCGGTCTTCTTGTCTGAGGTAGCCGGTTAGGCTAACACGCGCGTTCCAGTTCGGGGCGCGACAGATCGACTCTACATTTGGGTAGCAGTGTTCTGCCTGTGCCGGCCTCATCGCGGGTAAACCGGCGCAGGCTAAAACTCAGGCGCTGGCCAGCACCCGACGACGGCGTACCACCAGGCTATCCACCACCCACATCACCACCATCGACACCCCCACCAGCGGGAACATCACCCCCAGCACCAGCATCACCCCCACCGCCGTCTTCCACCGCGGCAGGTCATGGCGCAGCGGCGGTACGCCCAGCCCACCCGGTGGCCGGCGCTTCCACCACATCACCAGCCCGCTCATCGAGCCCAGCAGGATCATCAGGCACACCAGCAGGATGATGATCTGGTTGAGGGCGCCGAACATCTTGCCTTCGTGCAGCATTACCCCCAGCTCGGTGGCGCGGGCGACCGGGCTGTAGTCCTGCCAGCGCACATCAGCCAAGACCTTGCCGGTATATTGGTCGACATGCAGGGTGGCGTCGTTGCGCGGGTCGTCGGCAAACACGGCAATGGTGAACACGCCGTCTGCCGTGGTCGGCAGGGTGATGCTGTAACCCGGCTCGACCTGGCGGGCAGTAGCGATGTCTTCGACCTGCTGCACGCTCACCTGGGGGGCTGCGGGCATGTCCGACATCATGTGGTGCCCGGCGTGTTCGGCGTGCGCGCCGGACTGCGGCATCGGCGTGTTCTCCATCGCCCAGGGCACGGTCTGGCGGTGCGCACTGTTCAATTCACCCGCCTGCTGGTCCGACTTGGGCACGTCGTTCCACATGGCCGCCGGGAAGCGGTTCCACACATCGGCGTACTGCTTGCCCCACAAGCCGGTCCAGGTCATGCCGCTGACCAGCATCAGCAACAGCAAGGCCGAGCCCCAGAAGCCGGTTACCGCATGCAGGTCGCGCCACAACAGCCTGCCGCGTGACGACAGCCGTGGCCATAGCACGCCGGCACCGTTGCGTCCGCGCGGCCACCACAAATACAGGCCCGACACCACCAGCACGATGCCCCAGCCGGCCGCCAGCTCCACCAGGCGGTCACCAACCGTGCCGACCATCAGTTCGCCATGCAGGGCGCGGGCGATGGCTTGCAGGTTTTGCTTGCCGTCCTGCTCGCCGAGGACCTTGCCGCTGTACGGGTCGACAAACACATTCAGTTCACGCCCGCCGTCATGCACCACGAACTGCGCACTGCGCTCCGCGTTCAGCGGCGGCAGGTACTGGCCGACGTGAGCCTTGGGGTAGGCCTGGCGCACTTCGGCCAGCATTGCATCGGCGCCCTGTCGGTGGTGGCCGGCTTCGACCACCATCAGGTCGCGGTACAGCAGCGGGTCGAGCTGCGGCTTGAACAGGTAGATGATCCCGGTGATCGCCAGCAGGATCATGAACGGGGCCACGAACAGCCCCGCATAGAAATGCCAACGCCAGGCCAGGTTATAGAAATTGATGCGTGTTCCTCTCATGGGAACCTCCTGTGTGACCAGCTGATGGGCGCAACCGAAGTTGCGCCCGTTGTTGTTGTCAGAAGCTGAAATCGACCTTGGTCCAGAAGGTCCTGCCTGGCTCATTGACCGGCTGTGGATCTGTAGCCGGGTAGCCGAACCCGGCGTTCCCGGCCAGGTTCAAGTGCTCGGCGTAGGTTTTGTCGAACAGGTTGTCGACCCCCGCGCTGAGCTTGAGGTTGTTGTTCACCTTGTAGGCGCCATTGAGCGAGAACACGCCGAAGCCGGCGCTCTTGTCGTAGTCCTTGCCGACCACGTTGCCCTGGTTCTCGGCAATGCGGTTTTGCGCCGCCACCAACCGCCACAGTGCGCCGACGCTCCACACATCACGGCTGTAGGTCAGGCCCAGGCGGCTCTCCAGGGGTGGCATTTGCGGTAGCGCTTTGCCATCACTGCTGTTCTTGCCCCAAGCGTAGGCCAGCGTGCCGTCGGCCTTCCAGTTTTCGGTCAGCTGGTAGGCCGCGCCCAGTTCGCCGCCCATGATGCGGGCGTCGATGTTCTGTGCCTGGGAGGTGCTCATGCCCATCATGCCGGTGCGGTAGTCGAACAGGATGTAGTCGCGGATCTGCCCGACATAGCCCGAAGCCCAGGCTTCCAGGCGCTCGGTGCGGTACTGGATGCCGAAGTCGAGCTGGGTGGTTTTCTCCGGCTTGATACCGTCAAAGGCGTTGGCCGCCCCCGGTGGTGCCAGCTTGGGCGAGAACAGCTCCCAATAGTCGGGGAAGCGCTGGGCGTGGCCGAGGCCGATGTAGGTGGTGGCCGGGATGGCTGCCAGGTCGTGCTCATAACGGACGAAGCCGCTGGGCAAGGTGTCGGCGCGAGTGTCGCCTTCGGTGGCGCTGCCTTTGCGCAAGTCACGGGCCGAGGCGCGGTCCAGGCGGGCACCGGTAATCAGCCGGTCCTCACCGCTGACGTACCAGGTCAGTTCGCTGAAAGCGCCGTAGTTGTGGAAGTCGGCGTCCTTGGTCCAGGCCTGGCCCTTGTGCGCGTCCACGCCCATGCCACCGCGCTTGCGGTGTTCGTTGGTCTGCGCGTCGATGCCGCCGATCAGTTGCACGTCGGCCCAGCGCCAGGTGGCCTTGATGCGTGCGCCCATGGTGCGGCGGTCGACGTTGCTGACCATCGGCATGCCCATCATGCCGCTGCCCGATGGGGTGCGCAGGCTGTAGTTGTCCATCACATGGTCGGCGTAGTTGTAGTAGACCTGCGCCTCGACCTTGTCGAGCACCTCGCCGAGGTTGGACTTTTCAAAGCGCAGGCCCAGGCTTTCGCGCTTGAACTGCGAGCCGTCCATACCACGCCCGGCATAGCGGGCCTCGCCATCGCCCTTGCCGGCAGTCAGCTCCAGCAGGGTGTCCTGGTCGGGCGTCCAGCCGAGGGCGACATCGCCGTTCCATTTTTCCCAGCGCGACGGCACGGTGTCGTTGTTGCCGTCGTGGTAGTCGTCCGAGCGAGACTGGTTACCGACGAAGCGGGCATAGGCCTGGCTGTTGCCGGCGGCGGCATCCAGCACCTTGTCGAAGCGGCCGTTGGAGCCGGCCAGCAGGCTGGCGTTCACCCGGCTGCCGAGGGTGCCGAATTTCTCTGGTTCGCGTTCGAAAAGGATGGTGCCTGCCGAGCCGCCCGGGCCCCAGATCACGCTTTGCGGGCCTTTGATCACGGTGAGGCGGTCGTAGGTTTCCGGCGAGATGTAGGACGTGGGCGCGTCCATGCGGTTGGGGCAGGCGCCCAGCATCAGGCCACCGTTGGTGAGGATGTTCAGGCGCGAGCCGAACATGCCGCGCAGTACCGGGTCGCCGTTGGTGCCACCGGCACGTATTGCCGAGAAGCCGGGGATGGTCTTCAGGTAGTCGGCGCCGTCGCTGGCCGGTACGGGCTGGCGCGGGTCTTTCGGGTTGGTGACCACGGTCAGCGGCGAACTCGGGGCCACGGCGGTGATCACCGTCGGGCTCAGCTCGGGGGCTTCGTGCACATGGCCCTCATGGCCAGGGTCGGCGGCCAGGGCCACGGGCGCGAGCAGCGAGCCGCACAGGGCGGCGATGGTCCCACGCAGGGACAAGGCAAAAACAGGGGTGCAGCCGGACATAATGATTCCAGTCGATCAGTCATGAGTTAGCGCGAAGCCTCCTGGCTCCGTGCGCAAAATGTGGGTTCAGACGCTGATCGCGGAAGGTGGGGCGCGGCTGCGCGCACCGGGGAATACAGCCTGCCGGGCATGGCCCTGGTGCGTTGGCGCAAGCAGGTGGGGGGTGGGGACGACACTGCCGGCACTGAGCGGGCTGAGGGCCTGGGGCAGGGCCGGGCAGTTGAACAACAGGCTGCAGTAACCGCACTTTTCCCACATCACATGCAGCTGGCCATCGTTGCCGTGGCCGTGATGGGTGTCGCCGCCATGCTGATGGGCAGCCGTCATCGGCATGTCCATCGGCATGCTCATGCCGGCATGGTGGTCCATCGGCATCGACTGGGAAATCAGTGGGCCGATGAAGATCATCCACATGGCGAACAGGCTCAGCCATCCACCACCGGCGCGCCTGCGGTCAGGGCGGGTGGTACGGCTGATGCTGTTGCGCGGCAGGCTCATGGCGAGTGCCTGTCAGCAGGTGTCAGTGCGCGTGTTCGTGGGCTTGCGGCTGGTCCGCTGGCGCCTGCTTCTGCACGGCCACCTCAACAGTGATGTTGCCGGCCTTTTCGAAGTGCAGGGTCAACGGGAAGCGCTTGCCGTCGGTGAGCAGGCTGCGCTCCTTGGGCTGCATCAGCATCACGTGGTAGGCGCTGGGGGCGAAGGTCAGGTCCTTGCCGGCAGGTACCACCACGCTGGGCACCTGCTGCATCTTCATGGCGCCGCTGGCGCTCATGACATGCTCGTGCAGTTGCGCGTCATCGCTGATGGGGCTGTTGACGCTGAGCAGGCGGTCATCGGTCTTGCCATTGTTGTGCACCACGAAATACGCCGCGACGTTCGGCGCGTTGGGTGGTAACTGCAGTGACCAGGGGTGGGCGATGTGCAGGTCGCCCACGCTGTATTCGTGGGCATTGGCAAAGGCGCCAGGCAGCAGCAGGGCGGCCATGACGAGGGCGTGCTTGAGCATGGTGAATCTCCGTTCTGTTCAGGTTCAGGCAGACAGCGTGATGAACTCAGGCCAGCGGAGAGGCACGGGGGTTGAGCGCAGGCCAAAGTTGGCGCGGCGAGGGTTGGTAGTCAGCCGGTGGCGACAATAGCCCGGCGAGCAGTGTCGGCGGGTTGTGCAACTGTGGCGGGTAGCCGGGCAGGGCCAACAGCGGTGCGGCGCCCGAGCAGCACCAGCAGTTCATCATGCTGGCGCTGTCGTCGTTTTGCGTGCCGAGGTCGATCTTGGCCAGGGCCTGGACGTCGACTTTGGCCTTGTTGGCCATGCTGGAACAGAAAGCCCCCCACAGCAACTGCTCGGCTGGGCCCTTGGGCGCAGCAGAAGACAGCGGCATGGCCAGCAGGTTGAACAGCACTGCAAGGCAGGCTATCCAGGCAATGTGCCGACGTGGGGGCATGGAGAGATCCGGTCAGGAATCGTGGTGGGTATTGTAAGGCGGAGTATAGGTAAAAATGGCGGGGTGCGGTGAAGTGACGCAGGTGGGCAGTTGAAGCGGTGTCGTCTGCTTCGCGGGCGTGCCCGCGAAGCAGGTCAAATCAATCTCAGGCCTTGTTGCGGCCCATCAACCCCCGCACGGTCTCTTGCAGGTCAGCTGGCAACACCACCACCTTGGCATTGCTGCTGCCCGCCAGGTTCTCCATGGCCCCGACATAGCGCTCGCCCAGCAGGTACATGGCCGGCACGGTCTCGTTGCCCACCGCTTCCTTCACCAGCGAAATCGCCCGCGCCGAGGCCTCGGCCAGGCTGATCTGCGCTTCGGCATCCAGCCTGGCGGCCTGCAAGCGTGCTTCCGCTTCAAGGATCGCCGCCTGCTTGGCGCCTTCGGCACGGGTTACATCGGCCTTGCGCTCACGCTCGGCTGCCGCCTGACGCTCCATGGCGAGCTGCATGTTCTCGGAGGGCTTGATGTCCTGGATTTCCACCGAGCGCACGGTCACGCCCCAGTCTTCGGTTTGCTCCGACATCGCATCGCGCAAACGTGCCTTGATCTGCTCACGGCTGGACAAGGCTTCGTCCAGGTCCATGGCACCGACGATGGCGCGCAGCGAAGTCATGGTCAGGCTGGTGACGGCGAACGAGAAGTTCTGCACGCCGTAGGAGGCCTTCTGCGGGTCGACCACCTTGGCGAAGCACAGCGCGTTGGCGACGATGACTGCGTTGTCCTTGGTGATGATTTCCTGTTGCTGCACATCGAGGATGATGTCTTTGGTCGGCAGGCGGTAGGCGACCACATCCATGTAGGGGATGAGGATGTTCAGGCCGGGCTTGAGCGTGCTGTGGTAGCGGCCCAGGCGCTCGACGATCCATTCCTCGCCCTGGGGCACGATACGCACCCCCTTGAACACGGTGATCAGGACGAACAGGGCGATGGCCGCGACGACGATAAGGCTGGTCATGATGCGAAATTCCTTTTAGTGCAGGTTCAGGCCCGGATGACGCGGGCGGTGTTCCCCTCGATGGCGGTAAGGCGCACCCGCTCGCCAGCAGGGATCTCGCTGTCGGCGATGCAGGTCCATTCTTCGTTACCCAGAATCGGCTTCTGGAAGCGCACGCGGCCTTTCTGGAACTCCGAAACGCCAGCGGTCAGCAAGCCCACTTCACCGATCACGCTGTCGGCGGTCCAGCGCACATCCGGCTGCTTGCGCCGGAACAGCTTGAACCAACACGCGGTGGTGACCGACGACAGCAACACCCACAGCAATACCTGCATGTCCAGTTGCAGACTGGGGGCGGCCAGCGAGGTGAGCGAGACCAGCACGGCACCGATGCCGAACCAGAGGATGAAGAACGTCGGCAGGACCAGTTCGAGCAGGATCAGCGCGATGCCGAAGACCAGCCAGATCCACCATTGCATTTCCATATGGGTGAAACCTTCCGGGGTGGGGGAATTGAGTTTAAGGCAGTAGGGCGGTATCGGGCCACTTGGCAGGCTGGAAGAAAAATCTGAAATCAGTGTAGGAGCGCTGTTGCCAGATCAGTCAGTGAGCCGAATTGTCGGTCAACTTCCGGCAGCACCGGGCGCTTCAGGATCAGTACCGGCACATTCAACTCCCGCGCCACTTCGAGCTTCGGTTCGGTCGCCACACTGCCGCTGTTCTTGCTGATCAGCACATCGATCCTGCGGCGCCGGAACAACGCCCGTTCATCCTCGATATGGAATGGCCCGCGGGCACCAATCACTTCGCAACGCTCGTTGCCAGGGCATGCCTCCAACGCCCGCAAGGTCCAGAACTGTTCCGGCGGTATTTCGTCCAGATGTTGCAGCGGCTCTCGCCCCAGCGTGAACAGCGGCCTGCGAAACGGCTTGAGCGCCTCGATCAACGCCGCCCAGTCCTCGACCTCGCGCCAGTCGTCCCCCGCTTGCGCCTGCCAGGCCGGGCGTCGCAAGGCCCAGCACGGGATGCCGGCAATACGCGCAGCACTGGCGGCGTTGCGGCTGATCTGCGCGGCGTAAGGGTGGGTGGCATCGATCAACAGCGTGATACCGGCCTCGCGCAGGTAGCTGGCCAGGCCTTCAGCGCCGCCAAAGCCACCGACCCGCACCTGGCATTGCAGGTCCTGCGGCACGCGGCCGATACCCGCCAGGCTGTAAACGTGCTGCGGGCCGAGGCGACGGGCGATGGCCAGGGCCTCGGTGACGCCGCCCAACAGCAGAATGCGCGCAGTCATTGCACGCCCGCCCGGCCAACGATGCCGCCTTGGCGGTCGATGGCGAACACTTCCACTTGCACCTGTGCCGGCACCACGCTGCGGGCGAAGGCCAGGGCGTGGGCACACACGGCATCACCGAGGGCAACGCCGGCCGCATGAGCGAGAGCGAGTGCTTGCTGGCTGGTGTTGGCGCCGATGATGGCGGCCTGCAACGCTTCGTCAGCGCCAATGTCTGCAGCCCAGCCAGCCAGTTGCGGCAGGTCGATGCTGGAATGGCGGCTGTGCAGGTCCATGTGCCCGGCCGCCAGTTTGCTGATCTTGCCGAAGCCACCGCACAGGCTCAGGCGTGGCACCGGCACCTTGCGCAGGTGCTTGAGCACTGCGCCAACGAAATCACCCATTTCGATCAGGGCGATTTCTGGCAGGCCGTAGACGCGGCGCATGGTGTCTTCGCTGGCGTTGCCGGTGCAGGCGGCGATATGCGTGTAGCCGTTGGTGTGGGCCACGTCGATGCCTTGATGAATCGAGGCGATATAGGCTGCACAGGAAAACGGCCGCACGATGCCGCTGGTGCCGAGGATCGACAGCCCGCCCAGTATGCCCAGGCGCGGGTTCATGGTCTTCAGGGCCAGTTGCTCACCGCCCTGCACATTGACCGTGACCTCGAAACCGCCGGGATAGCCACACTCATCGGCCAGGCGCTGCAGGTGTTCAGTGATCATGCGCCGAGGTACCGGGTTGATGGCCGGTTCGCCCACCGCAAGCACCAGCCCCGGCCGGGTCACGGTGCCGACGCCGGTCCCCGCGACAAAGCGGATGCCCGTCTCGGCCAGCAGACGTACCTGGCTGTAGAGCAAGGCGCCGTGTGTCACATCCGGGTCGTCGCCCGCATCCTTGAGGGTGCCGGCTTCGGCGCCTTCGCCGATCAGGCGGCAAAACTCCAGGCGCATCTGCACCACCTTGCCCTTGGGCAGGGTGATATCCACTGCATCGTCTTGTTGGCCGGCGAGCAGCAGCTTGGCCGCTGCCAGGCTGGTGGCGGTGGCGCAGCTGCCGGTGGTCAGGCCGCTGCGCAGGGGCGCCGGCTTTTCGCGGGTTTCTTCACGCATCGGCGGGCTTCATCACTTCCAGCAGGGTGATCGGCAGCGCCTGGCGCCAGGTGTCGAACGTGCCCAAGGGTTGGGCATGGGCGACATGCAGGCGGGTCAGTTCACCCCCGTGCTGTTCGCGAAAGTGCGCCAGGGCCAGTTCGCTTTGCAAGGTCACTGCGTTGGCCACCAGCCGGCCGCCGGGGCGCAGGTTCGCCCAGCAAAAGTCCAGCACGCCTTCACGGGTGACGCCGCCGCCGATGAAGATGGCATCGGGCTGTTCCAGGCCTTGCAGTGCCATTGGCGCCTTGCCGCGAACCAGTTGCAGGCCAGGTACGCCCAGCGCATCGCGGTTATGTTCGATGAAGCCCTGGCGGCCTTCGTCGGCCTCGATGGCCAGTGCGCGGCAGGCCGGGTGGGCACGCATCCATTCGATGCCGATCGAGCCGCAGCCGGCGCCCACGTCCCACAGCAGTTCGCCGGGCTGGGGCGCCAGGCGCGCCAGTGTGATAGCGCGGACATCGCGCTTGGTCAGCTGGCCGTCGTGCCGGAAGGCAATGTCCGGCAGCCCGGCCAGGCGATGCAGGCGTGGCGCTTCGGGTGAGGCCAGGCATTCGATGGCCACCAGGTTGAGCGCTGCGGTTTCGGCGTGCGGCCAGTTTTGGGCGGTGCCCTCCAATGCGCGTTCATCCTGGCCACCCAGGTGTTCGAAAACCCGCAGGCGGCTTGGCCCGAAGCCACGTTCGCGAAGCAATGCTGCAACGGCCGCCGGGCTGTCGCCATCGTTGCTCAGCACCAGCAAGCGCACACCGCTGTGCAGGTGGGCATTGAGCGCCGCCAAGGGGCGGGCGACCAGCGACACCACTTGCACGTCCTGCAGCGGCCAGCCCAGGCGCGCAGCGGCCAGGGCGCAAGAGGAGGGCATCGACAGCACGCGCATTTCATCGGCAGGCACCTGGCGCGCCAGGCTGGCGCCGACGCCGTAGAACATCGGGTCACCGCTGGCCAGCACGCACACTGGCTCGCCGCGCAAGGCCAGCACCGGGGCCAGCGAGAACGGGCTTGGCCAGCCCAGCCGTTCGCCGGGCACGCAGCGTGGCAGCAAGGCCAGCTGGCGCGGGCTGCCGAAGATCCGCGCAGCACCCAGCAGCGCGCGCCGGGCCTGTTTGCCCAGGCCACTGAAGCCGTCTTCGCCGATGCCTACTACTGTCAGCCAGGGTGCCATGTATACCTCTTCAAGATTTTGGGGCCGCGCACCCAAAAATCTGCTCAAACTCGAATGATGCTCGACCACCGGCTTTTCATGCCGCCGGACAAAGCAGGCATAATACCGCGCCTTCTACACTCAAGCGCATTTTCACAGATTGCCGGACGCCCCTTTGACGCAGGCCCATGCTCCCAACGTTTCGCCCCGCCCCTCGGCCTGCCCGGGGTTGTGGCGCATCGTCAGTGCCCGTGACGGCGGCATCTGCCGCATCAAGCTGCCGGGCGGCCTGCTGCTGGTCAGCCAGGCCGAAGCGGTGGCGGCGGCGGCCGAGCGCTTCGCCGGCGGTGTGATCGAGGCCACCAACCGGGGCAACCTGCAAATTCGTGGCATCGGCAGCGAGCACCGTGCGCTGATCGACACGTTGCTCCTTGCCGGCCTGGGCCCCCGCGAAGCGGCCGGTGATGATGTGCGCAACCTGATGCTAAGCCCGCTGGCCGGGCATGACCCAGCCATGCTGCTGGATGCGCGGCCGTTGGCCGAGCAGATCCTCCTTATGCTGGAAAGCACCCCGCGCTTCCATCAACTGTCGGCCAAGTTCGCCGTGCAGCTGGATGCCGGCGAACGCCTGGCCATGCTCGAACACCCTCACGACCTGTGGCTGTCGGCCCTGCGCCTGGAGCAGCAGACCTGGCTGGCGTTCGGCCTGGCGGGTTGCCCGGCAGATGGCCTGGCGCTCGGTGCGGTGCCGCTGGAGCAAGGTCTGGCGCTGGTGCGTGCCGTGCTGGAGCGCTTTCTCGACCTGGCAACCCCTGCGCAGGCGCGCATGCGCCAGTTGCTTGAGGTGTACCCGGCAAGCGATTTCGTCGATGGGCTCGGGCTGGACATCCGCCGCGACGACGCTGTGCTCACATGGCGACGCGAACCACACCGTGCTTCTTGGCTGGGGGTGCTACCCCAGGCTCGAGGCCTTGCCCTTGGCGTTGCCCCGCCCCAAGGCCGCCTGACCCCAGCCATGTTGCGCGGTGCTGCATGTATTGCCCGTGAATGGGGCGATGGCAGCCTGCGCCTTAGCCCCTGGCAAAGCCTGGTGGTGACCAATCTGCAAGAACGACACATCGATCAGGCCCAGGCCGAACTGTCTGCGCTGGGCTTGCTGTGCCACGACCATGAACCCCTGGCGCGCATCAGCGCCTGCACCGGCGCCAGCGGCTGCGCCAAGGCCCTTGGCGAGACCAAGGCCGACGCCGTTGCCTTGGCCGCGCTGCTGGGCCCAGGTGTACCCGCCAGCGTGCACCTGTCCGGTTGCCCCCGTTCCTGCGCCGTGGCTCATGTAGCCCCGGCCACTTTGCTGGCCCGTTCACCGGGCCGTTATGACCTGTACCTGCGTGATGCGCGCCATCCGGGCTTCGGAGCCCTGCGCGCCACCGACCTTACCTTGAATGAAGCAGGCGCCATGCTCGACCTGCCGACGGAGCACCTTGATGATTGACTACATCCGCGATGGTCAGGAGATCTATCGCAATTCCTTCCGGATCATCCGTGAGGAAGCCCGGCTCGAGCGGATTCCCGCAGACCTCGAAAAGCTCGCCGTGCGCGTGATCCACGCCTGCGGCATGGTCGATGCCATCGACGGCCTGCAGTTCTCCGAAGGTGCCGGCCGGGCCGGGCGCGAAGCGCTGCTTAACGGCGCGCCGATCCTTTGCGATGCGCACATGGTGGCTGAAGGCATTACCCGGGCACGCCTGCCCGCAGACAACAAGGTTATCTGCACCCTGCGCGACCCGAGCGTGCCAGGCCTGGCGAAGGATGCTGGCAATACCCGCTCCGCCGTAGCCCTCGAGCTGTGGCGCCCATACCTGGAAGGCAGCGTGGTGGTGATCGGCAACGCGCCTACCGCGCTGTTCTACCTGCTGGAGATGATTGACGCGGGCGCTCCCAAGCCGGCGCTGATCCTCGGCTTCCCGGTCGGTTTCGTCGGCGCCGCCGAGTCCAAGGCGATGCTCGCCGCCGACAGCCGTGGCGTGCCGTTCGTGATCATGCAGGGCCGCCTGGGCGGCAGCGCGATGGCCGCCGCCGCGGTCAACGCCCTGGCCACGGAGGTGGAATGATGGCGCCGCGTGGACGACTGCTGGGCCTGGGCGTGGGCCCTGGCGACCCTGAACTGATCACCCTCAAGGCCCTGCGCCTGTTGCGCGAAGCGCCTGTGGTCGGTTACTTCGTGGCCAAGGGCAAGCGTGGCAACGCCTTCGGTATCATCGAGGCACACCTGCAGCCTGAGCAGACCCTGCTGCCACTGGTCTACCCGGTTACCACCGAAGCCCTGCCAGCGCCGCTGTCCTATGAACAGGTGATCAGCGACTTCTACGACGAAGCCAGCGTGCAGGTGGCCGAGCACCTGGATGCCGGCCGCGACGTGGCGGTGATCTGCGAAGGCGACCCGTTCTTCTACGGCTCCTACATGTACCTGCACGATCGCCTGGCGCAGCGGTATGAGGCCGAAGTGATCCCGGGCGTCTGCTCGATGCTCGGTGGTGCTTCGGTGCTGGGCGCGCCGTTGGTCTACCGCAACCAGAGCCTGTCGGTGTTGTCGGGTGTATTGCCGGCCGAAGAGCTCAAGCGCCGCCTGGCCGACGCCGATGCTGCGGTGATCATGAAGCTTGGTCGCAACTTCCCCAAGGTGCGCGAGGTGCTGGCCGAACTGGGCCTGGACGGGCGTGCGCTGTATGTGGAGCGGGCCACCATGGCCAACCAGAAGATCGTGCCGCTGGACCTGGTTGACCCGCAGTCGTCGCCGTACTTCTCGCTGATCATCGTGCCGGGTGAAAAATGGCAGGGTTGAACATGCACAAGGCACCCGCCATCGTCATCCTTGGCCCAGGCAGCCTGGCCACCGCGCAGCGAATCCAGAAGCGTTACCCGCAGGCGTCGATCCATGGCCTGGAAGGCCGGGTCGAAGGTGTCGACCTTCACTACACCGCGTTCGGCGACACCCTGCGCCGGCTGTACCAGCAGGACACGCCGATCATCGCCCTGTGCGCTGCAGGTATCGTCATCCGTAGCCTGGCCAGCCTGCTCAGCGAGAAGGGCGTCGAGCCGCCGGTGCTGGCCGTGGCCGAAGATGGCAGCGCGGTAGTGCCGTTACTCGGTGGCCTGAGCGGCGTGAACGTGATGGCGCGTGAACTGGCTGAAGCACTGGGGGTTGCCGCTGCCATTACCACCAGTGGCGAGCTGCGTTTTGGTACCTGCTTGCTGAACCCGCCACAGGGCTATGCCCTGGCGGATATCGAGCAAGGCAAGCGCTTTGTCTCCGACCTCCTGGCCGGCGAATCGGTGCGCATCGAAGGTGATGCCCCCTGGCTGCAGCAGGCGCAGTTACCCGCCAGCGAGGCGGCTCGGCGCACCATTCATGTGGGGCATCAGGCGCGCCCGGCCAACCGCGACGAATTGCTGATTCACCCGCGTTCGGTGGTTGTGGCTGTTGCAGGCGGTAACCTGCACGGTATTCGTGCCGCACTGCAGCAGGCTGGCATCGCCGAGCCATCGGTAGCCTGTCTGCTGGCGGACGAGCAGGCCATGGCCGACAGCGGCTTGCATGAGGCCGCGCAGGCGTTGGGTGTGGCCTTGCGCTTCGCTGCCAATCCAGACGGGGTGGCCAGCATGCTTGCGGCGGCGTTGCCCGATGCCCGGCTGACCGAGCTTGAGGGTGCGGCCATTGCCGTGGCGCCTGCCCCGGTCGAGGTGGCGCAGGTTGGCCGCCGTCGTGGTCGTCTGGCCGTTATCGGCCTGGGGCCGGGCGCTGCCGAACTGATGGTGCCGGCGGTGAAGGCAGAGCTGGCGCGTGCCGAAGACGTACTTGGCTATGAAACCTACGTGCGCATGGCCGGGCCGTTCCGTGACGACCAGGTGCTGCACTGCACCGACAACCGTGAAGAGATGCAGCGCGCCCGGCATGCCTTCGAGCTGGCGGCCCAGGGCCGTTCGGTGGTGGTGGTGTCGTCGGGTGACCCGGGCGTGTTCGCCATGGCTGCTGCGGTGCTTGAAGCGTTGCATGAGTCCAGTGACCCGGCGTGGCACCGCGTCGACCTCGAGATCCTGCCTGGCGTTTCGGCCTCGCTTGCAACGGCCGCCCAGGCAGGTGCACCGCTAGGTCACGACTTCTGCGTGATGTCGCTGTCGGACAACCTCAAGCCCTGGTCCATCATCGAGAAGCGCCTGGACCTGGCGGCTCAGGCTGACCTGGTGCTGGCCTTCTACAACCCGATCTCCAAAGCCAGGCCTCATCAGTTGGGTGTGGCACTGGAGGTTGTGCGCCGGCATCGCGATGGCAACACCCCTGTAGTCCTTGGCCGTGACATCGGTAGGCCGGGGCAGACGCTGAAGGTAGTCACATTGGCCGAGCTGTTGCCAGAAATGGTCGACATGCGCACCATGGTTCTGGTCGGCTCGTCCACGACCTGCCAATTCCCCAGCGCCGACGGCAAGCAGTGGGTGTATACCCCGCGCTGGTACCCGTCTGCCGAGTGAGGCACCGAGGGAACCGGTTCATGCCTGTTCCCTCGTCGTTTACGGCATAGGGTGAATGCCCCTCGATGATTCCCATCGGGGCATTCAAGGACCCTGTACATGAACGATATCAACGCTTCCAGTGGCGATAGCATCGCTGTTGTCGAACAATCTCTTCTGGCGCTGAGCGCAGGCATGTCGGCGCAAAGCCGACGCGATGCCAAGACCACCTTCCAGTTCGCTTCTCGCGTGGCGTCCAAGCTGCATGACCGTGACGGTGAGTCCGAAGCCTGGTTCAACAAGTTTCTGGAGGTGATGCGCACCCTGGGCTGGGTGGCGGGCCGACGCTCTTACGAACGTGACTACGACCACAGCGCATCGCTGACCCTGGGCCCGATTGCCTTCAAGGTCGCCAGTGCCGCAGGTAAGGCCTTGCTCGGCGGGCCGGTAGGCGAGGCCATGGCCAAGCTGGCCGGCGATGCCATCAATGCGCTCGGTAACATTGAAGAAGCACAGAAGGTCTACAAGCAGAACGTCAAAGGCAACCCGGTCTCGACCACAGGGTTGGGAACGTGCATTGAAACGCCTGAGGGCGAACTGTTCATGCTGGTGAACGCATTCAGTGCTTCGCCAAGTGAAAACGACCTGAATACCACGGTGTTCGAATGGAAGAGTTCAAGCAAAGACCGCTACTGCGGTTCGGCAGTACTTGCCTTGAATGAAGTGGTCTACACCGACCAGGTGCGCGCAACGATCGAGCAGAAACTCGCTGACAAGGCCGTCAAGGCCGCCGACGAATACGAGATTTGAGAGCAAACGGGGCCTGCGGGCCCCGTTCTTCATTCTGCACGTTTGAAATTCGAGGTATTGCAATGAGTAAGGAAGGCTACTCCTTGTGGCTCGTTGGTGGCACCGCGCTGCTGGTCGCGGACGCGGCGCAGCCCTTGAGGCAGTATGCGCTGGACTCGATTCTGTTTGCCCAGCTGCGCTCGGACAAATTGAACGGCTCACGGTTTATCCACTACGGGCGCTGGTACAGCGGGTACCGCACGGCACTGGAGGAGCGAGGCTGGGTGGTCGTGCGCAGCCGCAGTGATCACCAGCAGGCGCAGGCTGGGCAATCACTGGTGCCGGTTCAGCGGCTCAGCGACGATTTGCAGGCCCGTCATCCCAGCCTGGCGGGTCATTTGCGGGCTGCCATTACCCTGCTCTCGCAGGTGGTGGTGCAGAAGCACCTGCAACCCTTCACGCTGGCGGAGCAGGACAAGACCACACACTGCGCCTACGAGCTGGGCGTGATGCTGCCTGATGCGTCTCTGGATATGTGTGGGTTGGCGTTCAAGAGTGCCTTGCCTGCATCACAGATTCGTCCCGATACCCGTTTGCAGCCCATACCTGCCGAGGGGATAGACCTGCGGGCCAGTGCCGGAACATTGAGCGAATACCTGACTGTCGCTCATCGCCAAGGCCTGCACGATCTGCTTGAGCGAACACAGCATGTTGGAAAAATCATTGATCTAGGCGTGTTGAAGCCGGAGGGTGGCGATGCAACAGCATGAAGCCGTAGTCGTAGGCGCAAGCCTGGTTTCGTTCATTCCCGGCGTCAGCCTTGAGCAGCGTCAGGCCGTGAAGCTTGCTTCGTTATGGGCCGAGACCGTGACGTTGCAAGACATGGCCAAAGCAACGCAGCAGGAACAATACGATTACTACCGCAAGAAGTTGATGTACCTGGGGTGGGACGCGAAGTCTGCTGAAGAAGTCCATTGGCCGGACCCGCAGCGGCCCAGAATTGTCGATCAGGCGTTGAGCAAGATCGACGCCGTCGCAGGGGCTCAGCATTCCAGCAGCATGGCGCTGGCGTTCGAGGCGCTAAAGAGAAACGGCAAACCCTTGCTGCATTTCGAGTCTCGCAGCAGGGACCGAGCGCAGTTTCAACTGTTGTCCTGTGCGCCAGTCAGTGGCAACTACGTGGACATTGTGGTGTACCACGAGGCTGGCAACACGGCGGTATTCACCAATGGCTTTCTGTTTCGCGAGCGCCGCAACATGCAGGTGGCCGCAGAGCTGGTGCGTTTCAATACACGCCTGTTCAATCAGGAACGTCGCAGCGGTGTCGAGCGGGCACTGGTGAAGATTGCCTTGAAGGAAATCCATGAAATGGAGGTTTAGGGCATCAGGTATCCCTTGATACCGGTAAAGATGATCTGCGCTGCCAATGCGCAGACAAACAGGCCCATCAAGCGGCTGACGATCTGCAGGCCCTGCTCGCCAAGAATGCGTTCGATACCGTGTGACAGGTACAGCACCAGGCCCACGGTGAAACTGGCCAGGGCAATGCTGATGATGGCGAGCAACTTGTCATCCCAGTGCGGCTGGCCGACGCCCATCACCAGCAGGGCACCAATGGTGCCGGGGCCGACGGTCAGCGGAATGGTCAGCGGCACGATGGTCACATCTTGCTGCACGTTATCGGCCTGCACGGCCGGTTTGCCCTGGGCCATGCCCAGGGCCGAGATGAACAGCACGCTGCCGGCTCCGATGCGGAAGGCGTCAGCGGTGATGCCAAAAATACCGAAAATCACCCGACCGAACAGGTACAGCAGCACGCTGGCGACCAGCGCCGCGAAGGCCACCTTCCAGGCCAGTTGCTTGCGCTCCTTGCTGGAGTGGCCGCGGGTCAGGCTGATGAAGCACGACAGCACGAAGAACGGGCTGTAGAGCACGAGCATTTTCAGGTAGACGCTGAACAACTCATGGAGCATGGGGCGTAGTCCTCAGCAATACTGATGCTTGTGTCAGCTAGGAAGTATGCGCTGGATCTACCAGGGTTTCCCGCTGGTTGGCCCAGTACTGGATCAGCTCGCGCAACTGTGATAATTCCACCGGCTTGGCCATGTGCCCGTCCATGCCCGCCAGCCGTGCGCGCTCCTTGTGTTCGGCCAGAATGTGCGCCGTCAGCGCCACCACCGGCGTGCGCTGGCGCTGGTTGGCCGCTTCCCAGGCGCGCAGTTGCTGGGTAGCGGAGAAGCCGTCCAGTATCGGCATCTCGCAGTCCATCAACACCAGGTCATAGCGCTGCGCTTTCATCGCCTGCAGGGCTTCTTCGCCATTGCAGGCCGTGTCGGGCTCGAGGTTGAGCTTGCCGAGCATGCCGCGGATCACTTTGGTCGAAATGCTGTTGTCCTCGGCGACCAGCACGCGGAAGTTGCCAGGCAGGTCCAGCGCCTGCGGGATGCCTGGCAGGCTGGCAGGCACCGCCTGCTCGCGGCCGCGCTGTGCCAGTTCCTCGGCCAGGGTGGTTTTCAGCGTGTAGCCGGCCACCGGCTTGGCCAGTATCCGCTTGACCCCGGCGTTACGCGCAATGACCTTGCTCGGCGCATTGCTGATACCGGTGAGCATCACCACCAGGATGTCGTGGTTCAGGCTCGGGTCTTCCTTGATTTTGGCGGCCAGCTGCATACCGGTCATGCCGGGCATGTTCTGGTCCAGCAGCACGGCGTCGAAGTAGTCCCGCAGGTGCGCCTTGGTACGCAGCAGCGCCAGGGCTTCTTTGCCCGATGGCACCGCGCTGACGTTCATGCCCCAGGCGCTGCACTGCTGTACCAACACCTTGCGGCAGGTGTCGTTGTCGTCCACCACCAGCACACGGGCATCGCGCAGCGGGCCTTCGAGGTCGGCCGGTGGTTGCTCCAGGCGTGAAGGGTCCAGCGGCAGGGTCAGCCATAGGGTGTTGCCCATGCCCGTGCTGCTCTTGATGCCGAACTCGCCCTGCATCAGGCCGATCAGCTGCTTGGCAATGACCAGGCCAAGGTGGCCGCCCAGCTTATTGCTGGACAGGAAGTGGTGGCTGTGCAACTCGGCCTGCAACAAGGCTTCGCGGTCGGCGGCGGGCAACGGCTCGCCGCTGTCCTGAACGGCAATGCGCAAGCGTGGTACCTCGCCGCGCTGGTCCAGCGCCACCACCAGCAGGATCTCGCCCTGGTCGGTGTTTTTCAGCGCATTCTCCAACAGGCTCGACAAGGCCTGGCGCAGGCGCGTCGGGTCGCCACTGATCACGCGCGGCACCTGTGGCTGGGTGAAGCTGATCAGCTCGATGTTCTGTTGCTCGGCCTTGGCGCGGAAGATGTTCAGGCAGTCCTCGATCAGCGCGTTAAGGTCGAACTGCACATCATCCAGCTCGATCTGCCGGGACTCCAGCTTGGAAATGTCGAGAATTTCGTTGATCAGCGTGAGCAGCTCGTTACCGGCACTGTGGATGGTCTGCACGTAGTCGCGTTGCTTGACCGACAGCGGTGTGCCCAGCAACAGTTCGGTCATGCCCAGTACACCATTCATAGGGGTGCGGATTTCGTGGCTGATCTTGGCCAGGAACTCGGCCTTGGCATTGATTTCGGCATCGCTGGCGGCCAGTGCACGGCTGGCGCTGAAGCGCTCCTCGCTCATGCGCCGCAGGCGTTCGCTGACGGCCAGGTTCAGCAGCAGCCCGCTGACCACGGTCAGACCCAACAGGATGCACAGCAACCAGGGCGTCGAGGTGCGGGTCAGGCCCAACAGGGCCGGCAGCAGCACCAGGCCACCCAGGTTGAACACCACCATGGCCAGGCTGAACAGGCGCCCCGGTGCATAGCCACGGTACCAGTGGTAGCTGCTGACCAGCAGCATGCTCACGCTGCCCAAGGCCAGCAGGGCGTAGGTCATCAGGTTGAGGGGCAGGGTGTCGACGAACAGCAGCACCAGGCCGCTGACCCCGACCACCAGCATTTCACCTTGCAGCAGGCGGTTAAGCCGTGGCGAATTGCACGGCGTGAAGAAATGTTGGGTGAAATACAGCCCGGCCAGGCCTGCCAGCACCAGTGTCAGGTAGGCGGCGGGTGTTTGCGCGTTGTGCCACACATGCCACCAAGGACCGCTGAGGTTCAGCAGGATCAGGCCGCTGAGCAGCATCAGGCCGTGGTACAGCGCCAGGATCAGGGTGGTGGTGGAACGGCTGTAGAGGAAGCGGATCAGGTTGTGCATGATCAGCATCACCAGGCCGCCGAACAGCATGCCGAACAGCAGGGGCTGGCTTTGGTCTGAGGCCGCTACGGCTGCCGGTTCCAGGCTGATGGCCGGGCGTAGCTGGTGTTCTGAGACCAGGCGCAGGTAGATGTCCAGCGGTTGTTTGCTGTTGGGCAGGGGTAATACATGGTCGCTGCCACGCAGGGTGGGGCTGGCGTTGCCGGCCAGGCGCCCGTGGTGCAGCTGACGCAGAAGCTGGTTGCCCTCGAGGGCGTAGAGGTCCAGGCCAGAAAGGTCCGGGGCAAATACCCGCAGCAGTTGTTCCTGGTCGCCGGGTTGCAGGCGATAGTGCAGCCACAAGGCCTGTTCCGCAGGCGCTGCATCCAGCTCGGCGAGAATCAGAGGGCTGAACTGGTTGCGGTAGCGCTCGGAGCGCACATCGCTCAGTTGCAGGTTGGCCTGTTCGTCGAGCAGAACGGTCCAGCCTCCGTCATGTTCGGCAGCTGCCGGGAACATGCAGAGCAAGGTCAGCAAGCTGACGATCAGAGCTGAGGCAATCCGAAGCCGACGCACTACGAAATCCCTTCTTGGTCGATGTGCCGGGTACTCACTATGCGCGGCGCGCCAAGTCGAAGGCAAGGCCCGTGGCGGGCCTTGTCGACGAGCCGGATGCCGTGCGCTGAAAGCGCTACGGCGCTCCGGTAGTACTTACTGCTGGTGCTCACCGCGCTCGCGGGCGATGGCCCGATAACCGATATCGGTACGGTAGAAGCTGCCGTTCCAGCTCACTTCCTTGGCCAGACGGTAAGCTTGCTGCTGCGCGTCAGCAACGGTGCTGCCCATGGCGGTGGCACACAAAACGCGGCCGCCGTTGGTGACCACTTGGCCATCCTTGAGCGAAGTACCGGCATGGAACACCTTGCCTTCGATCTTGGCCGCAGCGTCCAGGCCACTGATCGCCTCGCCCTTGGCGTAGTCGCCAGGGTAACCGCCAGCTGCCAGCACCACGCCCAGGCTTGGACGCGGGTCCCACTGAGCTTCGACTTTGTCCAGCGCCTTGGCGAAAGCGGCTTCGATCAGCAGCACCAGGCTCGACTCCAGGCGCAGCATGACCGGCTGGGTCTCTGGGTCGCCGAAGCGGCAGTTGAACTCGATGACTTTGGGGTTGCCCGCCTTGTCGATCATCAGGCCTGCGTAGAGGAAGCCGGTGTAGACGTTGCCTTCCTCGGCCATGCCGCGCACGGTCGGCCAGATGACCTGGTCCATCACGCGCTGGTGCACGTCGGCGGTCACCACCGGGGCAGGGGAGTAGGCACCCATGCCGCCGGTGTTCGGGCCGGTGTCCTGGTCGCCGACGCGCTTGTGGTCCTGGCTGGTGGCCATGGGCAGCACGTTGTGGCCGTCGACCATGACGATAAAGCTGGCTTCCTCGCCGTCGAGGAACTCTTCGATTACCACACGCGAACCGGCTTCACCAAAGGCGTTACCGGCCAGCATGTCACGCACGGCGGCTTCGGCTTCTTCGAGGGTCATGGCGACGATCACGCCTTTGCCCGCAGCCAGGCCGTCGGCCTTGATCACGATCGGTGCGCCTTTCTCTTGCAGGTAGGCAAGTGCAGGCTCGATTTCGGTGAAGTTCTGGTAGTCGGCGGTCGGGATCTTGTGGCGTGCCAGGAAGTCCTTGGTGAAGGCCTTGGAGCCTTCCAGCTGGGCCGCGCCCTTGGTTGGGCCGAAGCAGTCCAGGCCACGGCTGCGGAACAGGTCCACCACGCCGATGACCAGCGGTGCTTCCGGGCCGACGATGGTCAGGTCGACGTTCTTCTCGGCGAAGTCGGCCAGTTGCTCCAGCGCGCAGACGTCGATGGCGACGTTTTCGCACTTGGCTTCAATGGCAGTGCCGGCGTTGCCCGGGGCAACGAAGACTTTCTCGACGCGTGGGTCCTGGGCGACTTTCCAGGCCAGGGCGTGCTCACGGCCGCCGCTGCCGATGATCAAAACTTTCATGTCAAAACCTCGAATTCTTTCGGGCGTAAGGCAAAGCTTCACGCTGTACGAGGTCGCACTGGAGCAGGTAGATGCAAGGCGGGGCCGGTTCCGATGAGCGGAGTTGCCTTTTGGCAATGAGCATCAGCGGAACCGGCCCCAACGCAGCAGATGCCTGCTTCAGTGCGGCCGATTGTCGTAAATCAGTGGCGGAAGTGGCGCATACCGGTGAACACCATTGCAATGCCGGCTTCATCGGCAGCAGCAATGACTTCAGCATCACGCATCGAACCACCTGGCTGGATCACGGCGCTGATACCCACTTTAGCCGCATTGTCGATGCCATCACGGAACGGGAAGAACGCGTCCGAGGCCATGACCGCACCCTGCACCTGCAGGCCAGCATGCTCGGCCTTGATTGCAGCAATGCGCGCGGAGTTGACGCGGCTCATCTGGCCAGCGCCTACGCCGATGGTCTGGCGCTGCTTGGCGTAGACAATGGCGTTGGACTTGACGAACTTGGCCACTTTCCAGGCGAACACCAGGTCGTGGATTTCCTGTTCGGTCGGGGCGCGCTTGGTGACGATTTTCAGGTCATCAGCGGTGATCATGCCGATATCGCGGCTCTGCACCAGCAGGCCACCGTTGACGCGCTTGAAGTCCCAACCGGCGGCGCGCTCGGCAGGCCATTCGCCGCACTCAAGCAGGCGTACGTTCTGCTTGGCGGCAACCACTTCACGGGCAGCCTGGGAAATTTTCGGCGCGATGATCACTTCGACGAACTGGCGGTCGACGATGGCCTTGGCGGTTTCGCCGTCCAGCTCGCGGTTGAAGGCAATGATGCCGCCAAATGCCGACTCGGTGTCAGTGGCATAGGCCAGGTCGTAGGCCTTGCGGATACCGCCTTCGTCTTCAGGCACAACGGCCACGCCGCACGGGTTGGCGTGCTTGACGATGACGCAGGCCGGCTTGACGAAGCTCTTCACGCACTCCAGCGCGGCGTCGGTGTCGGCCACGTTGTTGAACGACAGTTCCTTGCCTTGCAGCTGGATGGCGGTGGAAATGCTGGCTTCGCCTTTCTTGGCTTCTACGTAGAACGCCGCGCTCTGGTGCGGGTTCTCGCCATAACGCATTTCCTGGGCCTTGACGAACTGGCTGTTGAAGGTGCGCGGGAATTCGCTGCGATCGGCAGTCGAAAGGGTGTCCTTGGCCTGGTCGATGGTGCCCATGTAGTTGGCGATCATGCCATCGTAGGCGGCAGTGTGCTCGAACGCCTTGAGCATCAGGTCGAAGCGCTGGGCGTAGGTCAGGCCACCGGCTTTAAGGCCTTCGACGATGCCGGCGTAGTCGCTGGCGTTGACCACGATGGCCACGTCTTTGTGGTTTTTGGCAGCCGAACGGACCATGGTCGGGCCGCCGATGTCGATGTTCTCGATAGCGGTCGGCAGGTCACAGCCAGGCTTGGAAATGGTGGCTTCGAACGGGTACAGGTTGACCGCGACCAGGTCGATCGGCTTGATGCCGTGCTCGTTCATGATGGCGTCGTCGGTGCCGCGACGGCCGAGGATGCCGCCGTGGATCTTCGGGTGCAGGGTCTTGACCCGGCCATCCATCATTTCGGCGAAGCCGGTGTAGTCGGCCACTTCCACCGCGTTCACGCCGTTGTCCTTGAGCAGCTTGTAGGTGCCGCCGGTGGACAGGATCTCGACACCGAGCTGTTGCAGCTCACGGGCGAATTCGAGGATACCGGTCTTGTCGGAGACGCTGATCAGGGCGCGGCGGACTGGCAGGCGGGTAGTCTGGTCGGTCATTTCGGGTTCCAATAACGCGGTGGAGTCAGCAAAAAAGGCGCCTCTGTTCAGGGAGCCGCCTTTTCTGGTTGGGATTCTGGCTTACAGCAAGTCGTACTGCTTGAGCTTCTTGCGCAGGGTGCCTCGGTTCAGCCCGAGCATCTCGCTGGCCTTGGTCTGGTTGCCCTTCACGTAGTTCATCACGCATTCGAGCAGGGGCGCCTCGACTTCGGAGAGCACCAGGTTGTACACGTCCGTCACGGTCGCGCCTTCCAGGTGGGCGAAGTAGTTGTGCAGCGCCTTCTCGACGCTGTCGCGAAGGGTCTGGCCCTCTTCGCTCGGCGTGTTGAGGTGCTGTTTCAGGTTGGCGTTGTCGCTCACGGGCGTTGTTCCACTCACAAATGTCTCGGTCATCATCGTCATGCGGCCACCCCTTGTCCGTCCTCTGTCTCAAGGCTCTGTCGACGTTCACCGAAAAACGCGCGAACGTTGGCGCACTGCGCTTGTGTGTCTTCCAAAGCGTTGAACCGGGAGCGAAACTCCTTGCCGCCGGGTCGTGTTGCCAGGTACCAGCCAACGTGCTTGCGGGCGATACGTACGCCCATCACATCGCCATAGAAGGCATGCAGCGCGGCCAGGTGCTCCAGCAGGATGCGTTCCACTTCGTCCAGCTGCGGCGCTGGCAGGTGTTCGCCAGTGCGCAGGTAATGCTCGATCTCGCGAAAGATCCACGGCCGCCCCTGGGCGGCGCGGCCGATCAACAGGCCATCGACCCCGGTGGCATCCAGCACCGCCCGGGCCTTTTCTGGCGAAGTGATATCGCCGTTGGCAAAAACCGGGATCGACACCGCCTGTTTGATGGCAGCGATGGTGTCGTATTCGGCCTCGCCGGTGTACAGGTCGGCGCGTGTACGGCCATGCACCGCCAGCGCCTGGATGCCGGCCTGTTCGGCGATCTTCGCCACGTTCAGGCCGTTCTTGTTCGCCCGGTCCCAACCGGTGCGGATCTTCAGGGTCACCGGAACATCCACGGCGCCTACAACGGCGTGGAGGATTTCGTGGACCAAGGCTTCATCTCTCAATAAAGCAGAGCCTGCAGCTTTGTTGCAGACTTTTTTTGCCGGGCAGCCCATGTTGATATCGATGATCTGGGCGCCCGCTTCGACGTTGGCCTTCGCCGCCGCTGCCATCATCTGCGCATCACCGCCGGCGATCTGCACCGAGCGTGGCTCGGGATCACCTTCATGGATGCGGCGCAGGCTCGACTTGCGGCTGTTCCACAGGCTCATGTCGCTGCTGACCATTTCCGACACCACCATGCCCGCGCCCAGGCGCTGGCAAAGTGTACGGAAAGGCTGGTCCGTGACCCCGGCCATGGGCGCGAGGATCAGGTTGTTACGCAGTGTGTATTGGCCGATGCGTACCGCCGACATAGGTGATCCCTGTTGTGGGGCCGAATCTTGGAGTTCGAAAAAGGGTTGGCATGATACCCGCTCTCGGTGACCGGATAAAGATGGATCTGGATAAAATCTGAACAGTTGTCGGCTTATGACTTTTGGTGCGACATATGGACAGCGGGGCCGCCTGGCAGCCCCGCTGGTGCACTGCCTATTCCGGGGAACGGAAGCTCAGGCTGTAGTTGACGGCCTTCGGCCCCGGGTCGAGGATGTCCAGGGCAATATGGATCGGCGTCTGGCTGGGCATGTCGCCACGCCCTGCCAATTCGCCTGAAAGGTACTCGCTGGGCTTGAAGCGACGGCTGGCGATCAGCTGGCCATTGAGGTCGGCAAAGCGCAGTTCCAGCAGCGGGAACGGCTGGGAGAAGGGGGCGCGGTTGTAGATGATCGCATCGACGATCAGTGCACCCTTGAAGTCGGGGTGGCTGCGCACCACCAGGTTGCTGCTCTTGATGCGTGCAATATCGACGCGGGTGGGCACCTGGCAACCGACCATCGGGCAGATCTGCTGGAAAATTGGCCGGTATTGGTCCTGGCGGGCCATTTCGTCGAAGTGGAACCACACGTACTGGAACGCCAGCAGGCCAGCAGCCAGCAAGGTCAGAAAACCCCACAGCAAACGCTTGCCCCAGTTGGGGGCGGGTTTTTCCCAGCCCAGCTGCAGCGGGTCGTCGACCACGTCGACCAGCGGTTCCTTGCGTGCCGGGCGCTCGGGTTTACTGGCAAGGCCTGGTTCAAGGCGGTCGCCGGGTAGTGGCTCGTCAGGTTCATCGTCGCGGGCCGACAGATGCAGCGCCAGCGGCTCATCGTCGCGGGCGCTCAGGCCTTTTTCCGGTATTTCGTCATCGCTGGCGTGCAGTGGCTCGCTGAAGGCAGGCTGCTTATCGATTTCGGGCGCGCGGTGTACGGGCGGCTCGTCATCGATATCCAGGTCGAGGTTGCTGCCCAGGGTCGGCTCAGTGCGCTCGCCGGGTGCCGGTTCCAGGTCCAGCGTCAGGGGCTCTGGCTCCGGCAGCACCGGGGCGGCTTCTGCCGGCTGTTGGGGTTCGAAGGGCTCGTCGGTGGCGGTGCCAAACAGGTCGTCTGCGTGCTCGTCCGGGTGCAGCTCGTCGCGCCGTGCCTGCAGCCCACCCTCCAGGTTGGCCGGGCGTGTGGGTGCCGGTTGGCCACGACGTTCCAGGCGCTCCAGTTCCTTGTCGAGGTCAAGCTCATCCAGGGCCTGGGCGGTAAGCGCCCAGGCATCGTCAGCGCTATCGTTGCGTACTTCGATGGCGGGCTCAGGGGTGACCGCCTGTTCGATCAGCGGTTCGGCCGGCACAGCGGTTACTGGCGCAGGCACCACCGGTGCATTGGCGCGGTTCTGCTCCAGCAACTGCTTGGCGGCATTGAACACCTGCAAGCAGTGACCGCAGCGCACCACACCGCGAGCCACGTTCAACTGGTGGTGGGTGACGCGAAAGCTGGTCTGGCAATGCGGGCACTGGGTGACGAAACTGTCGGTCATGCGGCAATCCGGGAGCTGTGCAGAAGACTATTCTAGGCCCGCTTAACGGCGGCGACCACTGATGCGCACCCAGCCGTCGCGCACGACGATCGGGTCCAGCTCGAAGTCGGCGGCGTAGGCGGCAGCCACTTCTTCGCCCTGCTCGGCGAGGATGCCCGACAGGGCCAGCAGGCCACCTGGGCGGACCAGGCCGGACAACTGCGGCGCCAGCGATACCAGCGGGCCGGCCAGAATATTGGCGACCAGCACGTCGGCCTGCATGGCCGGCATGTGCTCGGGCAGGTACAGCGCCAGCTTTTCATCGGCAATGCCGTTGCGCTGGGCATTGTCGCGCGAAGCCTCGATGGCCTGCACGTCGATGTCGGTGCCGACAGCTTCACGGGCGCCCAGCAGCAGCGCGGCAATGGCCAGGATGCCCGAGCCACAGCCGAAGTCCAGCACCTGGGTGCCTTCCATTTGCTGGGCATCCAGCCACTCCAGGCAAAGGGCCGTGGTGGGGTGGGTGCCAGTGCCGAAGGCCAGGCCCGGGTCGAGCAGCAGGTTGACGGCGTCCTTTTCCGGGGCATCGTGCCAGCTCGGCACGATCCACAGACGTTGGCCGAAACGCATCGGCTGGAAGTTGTCCATCCAGCTGCGTTCCCAGTCCTGGTCCTCGATCACTTCGGCCTGGTGCTCGGGCAGCTCGGCGCCGGTCAGCAGGCGCAGGTGGGAAAACACCTGCTCAGGCTCTGCATCGGCCTCGAACAGGGCCAGCAGGTGGGTGTGCGACCACAGCGGGGTGGTGTTGAGGTCTGGCTCGAAGATCGGTTGATCTTCGGCGTCCATGAACGTGACCGAGACGGCGCCTACTTCAAGCAGGGCGTCTTCGTAGGTTTCGGCTTGTTCCGGGCTGATGGCCAGGCGTACTTGCAGCCAGGGCATGGCGGGCACCTTTGGTAAATCGACAGGGGCAGCCCTAGGCTGCGCGAAGGCTGGCAGTTTACGCGAGTGCGGGGGATTTGTGGATCGGGGCGCACGCGGCGCCCCCGGAATGCGTCAGACAAAACACAGGGAAAGCGACTCAGCTATATAAGCAGGCTTCTCCTCACCCTCAATTTCCAAGGTGGCAATCGCCTTCAGCAACCACTGCCCCGGCTTTTTCTCTGTCACCTCGGCCAGCTCCACTTTCAACCGCACCTGGCTGTCGACCTTGACCGGCTGAATGAACCGCACACTGTCCAGCCCATAGTTCACCACCATCTTAAGCCCTTGCGGCAGGACCAGGATGTCCTCGATCAGCTTGGGAATCAGCGACAACGTCAGGAAACCGTGGGCAATCGTGCCGCCAAACGGTGTTTTTGCCGCCTTCTCAGGGTCGACATGAATGAACTGAAAATCGCCGGTTGCCTCGGCGAACAGGTTGATGCGCTGCTGGTCGATCTTGAGCCAGGCAGAGCGGCCCAGTTCCTTACCAACGTACTGCGAAAGCTCTGTAACCGGTACATAGGGCATCGCGGACTCTCCGGGTTGTCAGTTGGTACGAAAGTGCAAGATCAGCACGGCTAACCGTTTCAGTCAAGTTGCCCGCTTTTCGGCGAATATCGGTCTATAGCCGGGCGTGCTTATAATGGCCACCATGCCCGAGGGAGATGCTTATGCTGTTGCGTGGTTTGACCTGGCTGGTGCTGTTCCAGCTGCTGGGGACGGCGATCAATCACCTGTTGGTGCCGGTTTTGCCGGGGCCGATTATTGGCCTGTTGCTGCTGTTGTTCTTTCTCATGGCTCGCGGTGAAGTGGGCAAGCCGTTGAACGAGGCCGCCAGTAGCCTGTTGCGCTACCTGCCGCTGTTGCTGGTGCCGCCGGCGGTAGGGGTGATGGTGTATGCCAAGGACATTGCCGCTGATTTCTGGGCCATTGTCGGTGCCTTGCTGATTTCCTGTCTGGTGACGCTGGTGTTTGTCGGGGTGCTGATGCAAAAGCTCATCCAGCGCCAGGGCAAGCGTGAGGAGCAGCCATGATGCTCGACTGGCAAGGCGCGCTTGACGCAGTCGTCCATCACCCGTTGTTCGGTATCGGCATTACGCTCGGGGCCTACCAGGTTGTGCTGGCGGCCTACGAAAAGACCCGCTTGATCTTTCTGCAGCCGGTGCTGGTGTCGATGTTGCTGGTAATCGGTGTATTGCTGCTGTGCGGTATCGACTACAGCGAGTACCGCAAAAGCACCGAAATCATGAACATCCTGCTGGGGCCTGCCACTGTCGCCCTGGCTGTGCCGCTCTATCTCAACCTGCGGCGTATCCGCCAGCTGTTCTGGCCCACATTTACTACGCTGGTAGTCGGGGGCCTGTTCGCCACCCTGTTCTGCCTGTTGCTGGGCTGGTGGTTTGGTGCCGAACACATGATCCTGATGACCATGGCGCCGAAGTCCGTGACCTCGCCGATCGCCATGCTGGTGGCCGAACAGATTGGTGGCGTGGCGGCCTTGGCTGCGGTGTTCGTATTGATTACCGGGGTGATCGGGGCCATCTTCGGCCCGGCACTGCTGAATCGCTTCGGGGTACACAGCCCTGAGGCGCGAGGGATGTCGCTGGGGGTGACCGCGCACGCGGTGGGCACTTCGGTGGCCCTGCAGGAAAGTGATGAATGCGGCGCCTTTGCCGCGCTGGCGATGAGCCTGATGGGCGTGGCCACGGCGGTGTTCCTGCCGCTGGCGGTCAGCCTGGTGGCTTGAGGACTTGTCATGACGCTACCGCTGTTTCCGCTCAATACCGTGCTGTTTCCTGGCTGCTTTCTCGACTTGCAGATTTTCGAGGCGCGCTACCTGGACATGATAAGCCGCTGCATGAAGCAGGGCGAAGGTTTTGGTGTGGTGTGCATCCTTGAGGGCGAGCAGGTTGGCAAAGCGCCGCCGATGGTCGCCTCGATTGGCTGTGAGGCGGTCATCCGCGACTTCGTGCAGCAGGACAACGGGTTGCTGGGTATCCGGGTTGAAGGCGTTCGGCGCTTTAACCTCGACAGCACCGAAGTGCAGAAAGACCAGTTGCTGGTGGGGCAGGTGCAGTGGTTGCCGGAGCAGGCGGACAGCCCGTTGCTGGAGGCGGACGACGACCTGCTGGCGTTGCTGGTGGCGTTGGGTGAGCACCCGATGGTCGAAGCGCTGGACATGCCGAGGCCAGTGGACGGGCGTCAGGCGCTGTCCAATCAGCTGGCGTACCTGCTGCCATTCATGGAAGAGGACAAGCTGGACTTGTTGACCCTGGATTCACCGCAGCAGCGGCTGGGGGAGATCCAGAAGCTGCTGGAGCGGATTCAGGGCGAACTGTTTGCCTGAGGGTACTGGCTACATCAATATTGGTATCGAAGCAAAGCCTGCGGCAGCGCATGCATGGCAAAGAACGCCAGCAGCGCCACGCAGGCCGGCAACACCAGCCACCACGCCCGCTGCGGCAAGGCTGGCAGTGTCTGGCGCCGTTGCACCAGGGTCAGGCTAAGCGCACACACGCAACACGCCAGCAGTGCTCCGGCCAGAATGTCTGTCGGCCAGTGAGCTCCCAGGTAAACCCGCGACAGGGCAATCGCCAGGGCCGGAATGCAACCCAGCATCACCCAAGTCAGGCGCATCCGCGGCGGCTGCCCACGCCCCGCCAGCACGGCCATCACCAGAAAGAACGCAAACGACGCCGAACTGTGCCCGCTGGGCATGCTGTAGCTGGTCAGCGGGTCGGTCAGCACTTCCGGCCGTGCCCGGGCGAACAGCCATTTGAGTGTGCCGTTGGCAATCGCCGTGCTCATCAGGGCGCCGGCAGCGAACATGGCGTGTCGCCACTGCCGGGCAAGCAGCAACAGGCCTGTCAGCAGCCCGCCGAGGAACAGCTGGGTACGAAAATCGCCCAGCCGGGTCACCAGCACCACGCTGCCATCGATGGCCTGGCTGCGGTGCTCCTGCACCAGTGTCATCACGCCCTGATCGAACTCATGCAGGTAAGGCCAACCGATAAATATCCCGGCCAGGGCGATGAAACTGAGGCCGGCAACCAGCCGGGTGCCGTGGCGCTGGTCACGCAGGCTGCTGTTGAGGCTAAGGCCAATCAGTACGGCCAGGGTGCCGGCGATGATGCCCGCATCCAGCCAGAAGCCTTCCGGCAGCGGCAGGCGCATGGCTGCGCCAGTGGCCCAGCCGGGCAGCAGGTAGGCGACCGACCAGCCAGCGCCGGCCACCAGGCTGACGGCAATGAAGCGCGGCAGAGGCATGTCGAACATGCCGGCCACCATCGGCAGCATCGGCCGCAGAGGGCCGATGAAGCGGCCTACCAGCAGGCTGGCAATGCCATAACGCTGGAAGTAGGTCTCGGCGCTGCCAATCCATTCCGGGTGGTGCCGTAGTAAGGGCAGACGGCGGATGTTCTGGTGAAAGTACTTGCCCACCGTGTACGACAGCACATCACCCAAAAGGCCGCCAAGGAAGCCCAGCAGCAAGGTTTCACCCAGGCTGAAGGTGCCACTGCCGGCCAGTACCGCAACGGCGAACAGCAGCACGGTGCCCGGCACGATGATGCCGGCGATGGCCAGGCATTCGATGCAGGCCACCAGGAAAATCGCCAGGCCAAGCCACTGCGGGTTGGCGCTGAGCCAGCCGGTCAGGCTGTCGAGCCATTGGCCCATGTTCAGCTTCCTTGTTCGAGAATGAAGAAGTCACGGCCTTCGACTTGGCCGCGACGTAACGGGTTCCGCGTGCAGAAGCGGGCATAGTCGGCGTCGACGAAACGGTAGGGCAGGTGTTCGTCGCGCCCGTGCGGGATGCCCAGGCGCGCGGTCTGGATGACCCGTGGTACGGCGTTGCCGCAATCGTCCACATACAGCCGCTCGGCGTCGAAGCGCTGGGCATCCCAGTGCGGCACTTTCAGGCCCAGGGCCCGGCATAGCAGGGTCTGGCCCGCGCACAGGCGCTCATCCGGGCGCAGCTTGCCACTGGCATCGGGGTTGTTCAGTTGCATTTGCGCCAGGCTGTTGGGGCCTGAAAGGGCATCCTGCCAAGGATAGGCGGACTTGATCAGCACCGCGTTGCCCGGCCCGTGGGCGCTGAAGTTCAGCGAGTCTCCGCCGCGGGCGTAGTACATGTAGATGTGACCACCATCCAGGAATAGCGCCTTGCGCTTTTCGGTGTAGCCGAGCGAGGCGTGGCTGCCTTTGTCGGTGAGGTAGTAGGCCTCGGTCTCGATGATGCGCGCGGCAAGCCACAGGTCGCCGTGGCGATGGCGGATAACCTTGCCTAGCAGGGCTTTGGCCAGGGTCTGGGCATCGCGGTCGAAAAAGCTGTCGGGCAGGGCTGGCATGCGGGCGGTTCGTGGCTGGGGAGGCGGGATGATAGCAATGAATGGCTTAATCGAGGCTGAACCAGGGGCGCGATTGAATGGTATCTGTATGTTTCATTGGTGGGGCTTCGGTGTGCTCGCCGTGGTGTATTCGTTGTCGTTGAAATCGAGCGCCGCCCGCGCGGCGCTCGATTTCACAGGCGCAGATAATCGTGAGACGAACTACCATTTTCTACCATCCGCCACCCGCCGCTGGGCGTACACCTGCGCGGCAGTTATAATCAGCCGATTTCCCCTTCGCCAAGACACCGAACCCATGACTGAGTCCGTTCTTGACTATATGACCCGCCTGGGTCGCGCTGCCCGTGAGGCTTCCCGGGTGATCGGCCGTGCCAGCACCGCGCAGAAGAACCGCGCCCTGCAAGCCTCCGCCGATGCGCTGGATGCTGCCCGTGCCGAGCTGACGGCCGCCAACGAGCTGGACCTGGCCGCCGGCCGCGCCAATGGCCTGGAGCCGGCGCTGCTCGACCGCCTGGCGCTGACCCCGGCACGCATTGACAGCATGATCACCGGCCTGCGCCAGGTGGCCAGCCTGCCGGACCCGGTCGGTGCGATTCGCGACATGAGCTACCGCCCATCGGGCATTCAGGTCGGCAAGATGCGCACACCGCTGGGGGTGATCGGGATCATCTACGAATCGCGCCCGAATGTGACCATCGATGCCGCCAGCCTGTGCCTGAAGTCGGGTAACGCGACCATCCTGCGCGGCGGCTCCGAAGCCATCCATTCCAACCGCGCCATCGCCACCTGCATTCAGCGTGGCCTTGCTGAAGCCGGCCTGCCGGCCGCCGTGGTTCAGGTGGTCGAGACCACTGACCGCGAAGCCGTGGGCGCGCTGATCAGCATGCCGCAGTTCGTCGACGTCATCGTGCCGCGCGGCGGCCGTGGCTTGATCGAACGCATCAGCCGCGATGCCCGGGTGCCGGTCATCAAGCACCTGGACGGTATCTGCCACGTCTACGTCAGCCAGCATGCCGACCTGGACAAGGCCTGGAACGTGGCCTTCAACGCCAAGACCTACCGCTATGGCATCTGTGGCGCCATGGAAACCTTGCTGGTCGACCAGCAGGTGGCCGAGCGCTTCCTGCCGGAAATGGCCCGCCGCTTCCAGGAGAAGGGCGTGGAGCTGCGTGGCTGCGAGCGTACCCGTGCGCTGATCGAGGCCAAGCCTGCCAGCGAAGACGACTGGCACACCGAGTACCTGGACGCGATCCTGTCGATCCGCATCGTGGACGGCCTGGACCAGGCCATCGAGCACATCAACCACTATGGCTCGCACCACACCGACTCGATCATCAGCGAACACCAGGGCGAAGCTCGCCAGTTCATGGCTGAAGTCGACTCGGCGTCGGTCATGCTCAACACCCCGACGTGCTTTGCTGACGGCTTCGAGTACGGCCTGGGTGCGGAAATCGGCATTTCCACCGACAAGCTGCATGCCCGTGGCCCGGTCGGCCTGGAAGGCCTGACCTGCGAGAAGTACGTGGTCATCGGCGATGGCCAGTTGCGCGGCCAGGGGTCGTGCTGAGTTGAGCAAGGCCCAGGCAGTCCGGCGCATCGGCATTCTAGGCGGCACCTTCGACCCCGTGCACATCGGCCACCTGCGCAGCGCGCTGGAAGTGGCCGAGTTCATGGGGCTGGATGAGTTGCGCCTGCTGCCCAACGCCCGGCCGCCGCACCGCGACACCCCGCAGGTGGCCGCCGAGGATCGCCTGGCGATGGTTCGTGAAGCGGTGCAAGGCGTTGCCTGCCTGAGCGTCGATGCCCGCGAGCTGGAACGTGACAAACCGTCGTACACCATCGAAACGCTGGAGTCGATCCGCGCCGAACTGGCCGACAACGACCAGCTGTTCCTGGTGCTGGGCTGGGATGCCTTCTGTGGCCTCCCTACCTGGCATCGCTGGGAAGAATTGCTGCAACACTGTCACATCCTGGTGCTGCAACGCCCGGATGCCGACGTAGAACCCCCTGACGAGCTGCGCAACCTGCTGGCTGCGCGCTCGGAGAGCGATCCTGCCGCCATGTCCGGCCCGGCGGGAAATATTTCGTTCGTCTGGCAGACGCCGCTTGCGGTGTCGGCTACACAGATCCGACAGCTGCTGGCCAGCGGCAAGTCGGTGAGGTTCCTGGTGCCGGACGCCGTACTGGCCTACATCGAGGCGCACGAACTGTATCGTGCGCCCAACTGACGGTGCCTCTGGCGCCTCATCCAACGAGTTGAACGAGTTTTATATGACCAAGCAGAAAATTTACGGCGAAGAACTGGTCGCCCTGACCAAGGCAGCGCTGGAAGACGTCAAGGCCCAGGACATCCAGGTCATCGACGTGCGCGAAAAGCACAGCCTGACCGACTACATGATCATTGCCACCGGTACCTCCAACCGCCAGATCAACGCGATGCTGGAAAAGGTCCGCGAAGCCGTGAAGGCCAAGGGCGCCCAACCACTGGGTGAAGAAGGCAAGGGCGACAGCGACTGGGTGCTGCTGGACCTGAACGACGTCATCGTGCACATGATGACTGCCGCTGCCCGCCAGTTCTACGACCTGGAGCGCCTGTGGCAGGGTGCCGAGCAAAGCCGTGCTGCCGATGGCAAGCACCACAGCCCGGACCACGCTCACGAGTACTCCGACAAGCTCAAAGACCGCGAATAAGGGCAGCGCTGTGCGTTTGCGCCTGATCGCGGTCGGCTCGCGCATGCCGAAGTGGGTCGAGGAAGGCTGGCATGAATATGCCAAGCGCCTGCCTGCCGAGCTGTCGCTGGAGCTGGTGGAAATCCCGCTGAACACCCGTGGCAAGAATGCCGACGTCGCCCGCCTGATCCGTCAGGAGGGCGAAGCCATGCTGAGCAAGGTGCAGCCTGGGGAACGCATTGTCACCCTCGAGGTCCATGGCAAGCCCTGGAGTACCGAGCAGCTGGCGACCGAGCTGGACCGCTGGCGCCTGGATGCGCGCACGGTGAATTTGATGGTGGGGGGCCCGGAAGGCCTTGCGCCTGAGGTCTGTGCGCGCGCCGAGCAACGTTGGTCGTTGTCGCCGCTGACCCTGCCGCACCCGTTGGTAAGGATACTCATCGGCGAGCAGATCTACCGCGCCTGGACCGTGTTGTCCGGGCACCCTTACCACAAATGAGTCTGTAAGCAGTCCGATGTCGCAGCCGATCCGTCTCAAGGACCACGAGAAAGACGCCCGCCTGGTGCGCAACCGCGTCGTGGTTGGCGCGGTGGCGATCATGCTGCTTATTTGTGTGCTGATCGCGCGGCTGTATTACCTGCAGATCATCCAGTACGACTACCACTCGACGCTGTCGGAGAACAACCGGGTGCATGTGCAGCCGATTCCGCCGACTCGCGGGCTGATTTTCGACCGCAACGGGGTGATCGTTGCCGACAACCGGCCCAGCTTCAGCCTGTCGATGACCCGCGAACGTGCAGGTAACTGGCAAGAAGTGCTGGATACTATCGTCGAAGTGCTGGAGCTGACTGCCGACGACCGGGCGCTGTTCGAGAAGCGCATGCGTCAGGGCCGTAGGCCTTTCGAGCCCGTGCCGATCCTGTTCGAGCTGAATGAAGAGCAGATCGCCCGGGTGGCAGTAAACCAGTTCCGCCTGCCAGGTGTGGAAGTGGTTGCGCAGCTGGTGCGGCATTATCCGCAGGGGGCGCATTTCGCCCATTCGGTGGGTTATGTGGGGCGCATCAACGAGAAAGAGCTGAAAACCCTCGACCCGGTGAACTACAGCGGCACCCACCATATCGGCAAGACCGGCATCGAGCGCTTTTACGAAGACGCCTTGCACGGCCAGGTCGGCTACGAGGAAGTCGAGACCAACGCCCGTGGCCGTGTGCTGCGAGTGCTCAAGCGCACCGACCCGAAACCTGGCAAGGACATCGTGCTGAGCCTGGACATCAAGCTGCAGGAAGCCGCCGAAGCCGCGCTGGGCGGGCGACGTGGCGCAGTGGTGGCGCTCGACCCGCGTACTGGCGAGGTGCTGGCGATGGTCAGTCAGCCAAGTTTCGACCCCAACCTGTTCGTGACGGGCATCAGCTTCAAGGCCTATGCCGAACTGCGCGACTCGATAGACCGGCCGCTGTTCAACCGCGTGCTGCGTGGCCTGTACCCGCCGGGTTCGACCATCAAGCCGGCCGTGGCGATTGCCGGCCTGGACAGTGGCGTGGTCAACGCCAGCAGCCGGGTGTTCGACCCGGGCTACTACCAGTTGCCCAACTATGACCACAAATACCGTAACTGGAACCGCTCCGGCGATGGCTGGGTCGATCTGGACACCGCGATCATGCGTTCCAACGACACCTACTTCTATGACCTTGCGCACAAGATGGGCATCGATCGGTTGTCCAGCTACATGAACAAGTTCGGCATCGGCCAGCGGGTTTCCCTCGACATGTTCGAGGAGTCCGCCGGGTTGATGCCATCGCGTGAATGGAAGCGTGCCACGCGCCGCCAGGCCTGGTTCCCGGGTGAAACCCTGATTCTCGGCATCGGCCAAGGCTACATGCAGGCCACGCCACTGCAACTGGCCCAGGCCACCGCATTGATCGCCAACAAGGGCGTGTGGAACCGCCCGCACCTGGCCAAGACCATCGAAGGCCAGGCGCCGGTGGACGAAAACCCCATGGACAACATCGTGCTGCGTGACAAGTCCGACTGGGCCAAGGTCACCCACGGCATGGAGCAGGTGATGCACAACGCCCGTGGTACCGCACGCAAGGCGGCTGCTGGCGCCCAGTACCGCATTGCCGGCAAGAGCGGTACCGCCCAGGTGGTGGCGATCAAGCAGGGTGAGAAGTACGACCGCAACAAACTTCAGGAGCGCCACCGCGACCACGCCCTGTTCGTCGCCTTTGCCCCGGCCGATGACCCGAAGATCGTGGTCTCGGTGATGGTCGAGAACGGTGAGTCCGGCTCTGGTGTTGCTGCCCCCGTGGTACGCCAGATCATGGACGCCTGGCTGCTCGACGAAAACGGCCGGCTCAAGCCCGAGTTCGCGCCTGCCACCGTGACCCAGGAATCGGCCCTGTGATGAACAATTTCGATCGCATGCTCTCCAGCGAGGATGTGATGCGTCGGCGCGCCAGCTTTCTGCAGCGCATTCATGTCGACGGCCCCTTGCTGGTCATTCTGCTCACCCTTGCGGCCGGCAGCCTGTTCGTACTGTATTCGGCCAGTGGCAAGAACTGGGACTTGCTGCTCAAGCAGGCCACCTCGTTCGGCATCGGCCTGGTGTCGATGTTCGTCATCGCCCAGCTCGAGCCACGCTTCATGGCCCGTTGGGTGCCGCTGGCCTACCTGACCGGTGTGCTGTTGCTGGTGGTGGTGGACGTGATGGGCCACAACGCCATGGGGGCCACGCGCTGGATCAATATCCCCGGGGTGATCCGCTTCCAGCCCTCGGAATTCATGAAAATCATCATGCCGGCGACCATCGCCTGGTACCTGTCCAAACGCACCTTGCCACCGCATTTGAAGCACGTGGCCATCAGCCTTGTGCTGATTGGCGTGCCGTTCATATTGATCGTACGCCAGCCCGACCTGGGCACCGCGCTGCTCATCCTTGCCTCCGGTGCCTTCGTGCTGTTCATGGGCGGCCTGCGCTGGCGCTGGATCCTCAGCGTGCTGGCAGCGGCAGTGCCGGTGGCGGTGGCGATGTGGTTCTTCGTGATGCACGACTACCAGAAGCAGCGGGTACTGACCTTCCTCGACCCGGAGAGCGACCCGTTGGGCACGGGCTGGAACATCATCCAGTCCAAGGCCGCAATCGGTTCGGGCGGAGTGTTCGGCAAGGGCTGGCTGCTCGGTACCCAATCGCACCTGGACTTTTTGCCCGAAAGCCACACCGACTTCATCATCGCCGTACTGGGCGAGGAATTCGGCCTGGTCGGCATCTGCCTGTTGCTGATTGTCTATCTGTTGCTGATCGGCCGTGGCCTGATGATCACAGCCCAGGCGCAGACCCTGTTCGGCAAGCTGCTCGCGGGCAGCCTGACCATGACCTTTTTTGTATACGTGTTCGTCAATATCGGAATGGTCAGCGGCCTTCTCCCCGTGGTGGGCGTGCCGCTGCCGTTTATCAGCTATGGCGGAACATCGTTGGTGACGCTGCTGTCAGCGTTTGGCGTTCTGATGTCGATCCACACGCACCGCAAATGGATCGCACAGGTTTGAATAAGGTGAAGAATTTCATGCAAGCAGTGCGTAACTGGGCTGCCCGTTGTGCGCCGTGGATCGGCGCGGTGGGCCTGTTCGGCGCTGTACAGCTGGCCCACGCCGGTGATTACCAAGGCTCGCCGCAGGTGGCCCAGTTTGTCGGCGAAATGAGCCGCGACTATGGCTTTGCCCCTGAGCAGCTGATGGGCGTGTTCGCTGACGTGCAGCGAAAGCAGTCGATCCTCGACGCTATCTCGCGCCCGGCCGAACGGGTCAAGCCGTGGAAGGACTACCGGCCGATGTTCCTCACCGACGCGCGCATCGCCCGTGGTGTGGACTTCTGGCGCCAGCACGAGGCGGTATTGGCCCGTGCCGAGCAGGAATACGGCGTGCCGGCACAGTACATCGTCGCCATCATCGGTGTGGAAACGTTCTTCGGCCGCAACACCGGCAACTACCGGGTGATCGATGCCCTGTCGACCCTGGGCTTCGACTACCCGCCTCGGGCTGAATTCTTCCGCAAGGAACTGCGCGAATTCCTGTTGCTGGCCCGCGATGAACAGCTCGACCCGCTCACGCTCAAAGGCTCCTACGCCGGCGCCATGGGCCTGCCGCAGTTCATGCCGAGCAGCTTCCGCAACTTTGCGGTGGACTTCGACGGCGATGGCCACATCAACATCTGGAACAACCCGGACGATGCCATTGGCAGCGTCGCCAGCTACTTCAAGCGCCATGGCTGGGTGGCCGGTGGGGGCGTGGTCAGCCGCGCCTGGGTGGATGGCGCGCGCGCCGACGAAGGCCTGACCACAGGCATCGAGCCTGTGAAAACCGTCGGGGAGTTGCGCACGCTCGGCTGGTCGGTTCATGATTCGCTGCGCGATGATCTGCCGGTTACCGCTTTCCGCCTTGAGGGTGACAATGGCCCCGAGTACTGGGTGGGCCTGAAGAACTTCTACGCGATCACGCGTTACAACCGCAGCGTGATGTATGCCATGGCGGTGCATCAGCTTGCGGAACAGCTGGTTCAAGTACGGGGCGTCAAGTAATGCGCGCAATCATCTCTGCCAATTCTTTCAAGCTGCTCACCTGCCTCGCCGTTGGCGTGGTGCTGGCCAGTTGCTCCTCCAACCGCCCGGCCCAGCAAAGCAGTGGCAACGTCGTGCGCAGTCAGCCAGGCCTGGACATCAACCGGGCACACAAGGACGGCGCGCCGTGGTGGGACGTGGATGTGAACAAGATCCCCGATGCCACGCCGACCGTGCATACGGGCAACTACAAGGCCAACCCGTACACGGTGCTGGGCAAGACCTATTACCCGATGCAGGACTCGCGCAACTACCGCGCCGAGGGCACCGCGTCGTGGTATGGCACCAAGTTCCATGGGCAGAACACCGCCAACGGCGAGCTGTATGACCTGTACGGCATGAGCGCAGCGCACAAGACGCTGCCGCTGCCGGCCTATGTGCGGGTGACCAACCTGGCCAACGGTCGCAGCGTAATCCTGCGTGTGAACGACCGTGGCCCGTTCTATTCCGACCGTATTATCGACCTGTCCTATGCGGCTGCGAAAAAGCTGGGTTACGCCGAGATCGGCACCGCGCATGTGCGCGTCGAGGGTATCGACCCGCAGCAGTGGTGGGCCCAGCGTGGCCAGACGCCGCCGATGGTGCTCAAAGAACCGCAGGTAGCCCAGACCCAGGCGATCCCGGCCAACACCGGGCGTGTCGAGCAATGGACCCCGCCGCCGCAGCAGCACGCAGCGCCGGTGGTGCCGGTGCAGGTGGGGGGCAACAACGTGCCGGCGGGCAACGGCGGCAGCTTCCTGCAGGTAGGCGCCTTTGCCAACCCGGACGCAGCCGAGCTGCTGCGCTCCAAGCTCAGCACCATGGTCAATGCGCCGGTGTTCATCAGCTCGATCGTGCGTAACCAGCAGACCCTGCACCGCGTACGCCTGGGGCCGATTGGCAGCCAGGGCGAGATCCAGCAGGCACAAGACAGCATCCGCCTGGCGAACTTGGGGCAGGCCAAGCTGGTCACAGCAGACTGACCGTTTATATGGGGCGGCCATCAGCGTGGCCGCAACCAAACTGTCGGTTTTGTCATGAATTGCCGGGCGCGCCCATGTACAATGACGGCTTTTGCCCGCAGCGACATAAAGCCGCACGTTCGTGGGCCAGGCCGACGGCCAAAAAACTAGACTGACTGGCGCTGGGCACACGATCTTGCCCAGGGAACATCTCAGACCATTAGCGATTTTCGAGAGACGGATGAACATCACCAACCTTGCCAAACGACTTTGCCTGCCTGTACTGCTGATGATCACGCCTGCCGCCTTCGCGGCTGAGCAGATGACGCCGGCACCACCTCAATTGGCAGCCAAGTCCTACGTACTCATGGACGCGTCCAGCGGCAACGTGCTGGTCGAGAACAACGGTGACGAGCGCCTGCCGCCGGCCAGCCTGACCAAGCTGATGACCGCCTACATCGCCACCCTGGACATCCGCCGTGGCCAGATCGGTGAAAACGACCCGGTCACCGTCAGCGAAAACGCCTGGCGTACTGGCGGTTCGCGCATGTTCATCAAGGTGGGCAGCCAGGTGACCGTCAGCGACCTGCTGCACGGCATCATCATCCAGTCCGGCAACGACGCTTCGGTCGCCCTGGCCGAGCACATCGCCGGCAGCGAAGATGCCTTCGCCGACATGATGAACAAGACGGCTGCCGACCTGGGCATGACCAACAGCCACTTCATGAACCCGACCGGCCTGCCGCACCCGGACCACTATTCGTCTGCGCACGACATGGCCACCCTGGCCCGTGCGATCATCACCGTCGACCCGGCCCACTACGCCATCTATTCGCAGAAGGAATTCTTCTGGAACAACATCAAGCAGCCGAACCGCAACCTGCTGTTGTGGCGTGACAAGACCGTCGATGGCCTGAAAACCGGCCACACCGACGAAGCTGGCTACTGCATGGTGGCTTCGGCCGTTCGCGACGGCCAGCGCCTGATCGCCGTGGTGTTCGGTACCAACAGCGAGCAATCGCGTGCTGCCGAAACCCAGAAGCTGCTGACCTATGGCTTCCGCTTCTTCGAAACCCAGACCTTCTACCAGAAGGGCACCGAGCTGACCCAGGCTCCTGTCTGGAAGGGCGCCACCGGCCAGATCAAGGCTGGCCTGGCCGACGACCTGACCATGACTATGCCTAAAGGCCAATTGAAGCGCCTGCAGGCTTCGATGACCATGAACCCGCAGCTCACCGCACCCATCGCCAAAGGTGACGTGATCGGCAAAGTGGAAGTCAAACTGGACGAGAAAGTGGTTCACAGTGCCGACCTGATCGCCCTCGATGGCGTCGAGGAAGGTGGTTTCTTCCGCCGTATGTGGGATAGCATCCGTCTATTCTTCTACGGGTTGTTCAACTGATACGTGACCTGCATGCCCCCGCGTATCTCGCGGGGGCATTGTTGTTGCCACGGCTTACGAGGCCGTTTCCGCCATGAGCGAACCAGACGTCAAGTCGCATAAAATCGAATTCCCTTGCGACGATTATCCGATCAAGGTAATCGGCGATACCGTTGTCGGCTTCAAGGACACCGTGATCGAAATCCTCAGCAAGCACGCCAAAGTCGACCTCTCCACCCTGGCCGAGCGCCAGAGCAAGGAAGGCAAGTACACCACCGTGCAATTGCACATCGTTGCCGAAAGCGAGAACCAGCTGCACGATATCAACAGCGCCCTGCGCGCTACCGGCATCGTGAAAATGGTGCTTTGATGTCCGCCTGCCTCGGTTTTCGCGAGCTCGGCCTGCAGCCCTACGAACCGGTGCTGGAGGCCATGCGTCGCTTCACCGAGCAGCGCACCCCGGACAGCCAGGATGAAATCTGGCTGGTCGAGCATCCCGCGGTCTTCACCCAGGGCCAGGCTGGCAAGGCCGAGCACCTGCTGGTGCCGGGCGACATCCCGGTGGTGCAGACCGACCGCGGCGGCCAGGTGACCTACCATGGCCCCGGGCAGTTGGTGGCCTACCTACTGCTGGATGTGCGCCGGCTGGGCTTTGGCGTGCGCGAGCTGGTCAGCCGTATCGAGCAGACGCTGGTCGACCTGCTCGCCAGTTACGACGTGCAGGCTTCTGCCAAGCCCGACGCCCCGGGCGTCTATGTCGATGGAGCGAAAATCGCCTCCCTCGGCCTGCGAATTCGCAACGGCCGTTCGTTCCACGGCCTTGCCCTGAACGTGGACATGGACCTTGCGCCATTCCGCCGAATCAACCCCTGCGGCTATGCGGGGCTGGCGATGACCCAGCTGCGCGACCTGGCAGGTCCGATCGAACTCGACGAGGTCAGGACAAGGCTGCGCGGACAGCTGGTCAAGCACCTCGACTACGCTGAGCAGACGACCCTCACGGGCGGAATCGACTGAATATGACAACTGTGCAAGAAGCCGTGCCGAACCTGATACCCACCCAGGATGTCACCCCGCGCCCAGCGCCGAAGAAGGTGGAAGCTGGGGTAAAACTGCGTGGCGCCGATAAGGTGGCGCGCATCCCGGTGAAGATCATCCCCACCGAAGAGCTGCCGAAAAAGCCTGACTGGATTCGCGTGCGTATTCCGGTATCGCCCGAGGTAGACCGCATCAAGCAACTGCTGCGCAAGCACAAGCTGCACAGCGTGTGTGAAGAGGCTTCCTGCCCGAACCTGGGCGAGTGCTTCTCCGGTGGTACCGCCACCTTCATGATCATGGGTGACATCTGCACCCGTCGTTGCCCGTTCTGTGACGTGGGCCACGGCCGGCCGAAGCCGCTGGACCTGGACGAGCCGAAAAACCTGGCGGTCGCCATTGCCGACCTGCGCCTGAAGTACGTGGTGATCACCTCGGTGGACCGCGACGACCTGCGTGACGGTGGTGCCCAGCACTTTGCCGACTGCATCCGCGAGATCCGCGCGCTGTCGCCGGGCGTGCAGCTGGAAACCCTGGTGCCGGACTACCGTGGCCGTATGGACGTCGCGCTGGAAATCACCGCGCAAGAGCCGCCAGATGTGTTCAACCACAACCTCGAAACCGTACCGCGCCTGTACAAGGCCGCGCGCCCGGGCTCGGACTACGACTGGTCGCTGGACCTGCTGCAGAAGTTCAAGCAGATGGTCCCGCATGTACCTACCAAGTCGGGCCTGATGCTCGGCTTGGGCGAGACCGACGAGGAAGTGATCGAAGTGATGCACCGCATGCGCGAGCATGACATCGACATGCTCACCCTCGGCCAGTACCTGCAGCCGTCGCGCAGCCACCTGCCAGTGCAGCGTTTCGTGCACCCGGACACCTTCGCCTGGTTCGCCGAGGAAGGTTACAAGATGGGCTTCAAGAACGTCGCCTCCGGCCCGCTGGTGCGTTCTTCGTACCACGCTGACCAGCAGGCCCACGAAGCCAAGATCAAGCTCTGAGCCTGGTCCGAGGCACGCATGCCGATGCACGCCGAAGGGCGGCATCGGCATTTTTGTTTGTGTACCAAGCGCTGCAAGGAGCCGCAATGAACTGCGCCGAAACCTTACTACCGAGCCTGCCAGCCGCGTTGCCGGCTAACGCCTGCTTTGCCATTGTCGCCCCGGCAGGCGCGGCGCGGCTGGATACGCACAAGGTCAGCCAGTGGTTTGCCGACCGTGGCTACAGCTGCCGCCTTTACCCCGGTGTACACCAGGCCCAGGGCTACCTGGCAGGCTCGGACCAGCAGCGCTTGCAAGACTTGCACGATGCCTTTGCCGATCCGGCCATCGACGCCATCCTGTGCATGCGCGGTGGTTACGGTAGCATGCGCCTGCTCGACCGGCTCGACTTTGACCTGATTCGGCGCAACCCCAAGCCGTTGATCGGCTACAGCGACATTACCGCGCTGCACGCTGCGATCTATCGGCATAGCGGGCTGGTTACCTTCCATGGTGGGATGCTCAATGCCGACCTTCTGGGGGCGAAGTTGCCTCCAACTGAATCGTCGTTGCTGGCGCAGCTGGCTGGGCATGTGCGGGCAGGCGAGCAGATCGTCCACCCGACGGACTATGCCTTGAGCAGTGTATTGGCAGGTGTGGCCAGTGGTCCGCTGCTGGGCGGCAACCTGTCGATGCTGGGTGCGACCATGGGGACGCTGGCCGAGCTGGATACGCAGGGCTGCATTTTGTTTATCGAGGACGTCAACGAGCCGTTGTATCGGGTGGACCGGTTGCTGACCCAGTTGCGCCTGGCAGGCAAGCTGGAAGGGGTCAAGGGCGTGCTGGTGGGGGATTTTGCCGGGATTACCACGGCGGCGCTTGCACCGTTGTTGGTGGAAACCTTTGCGCCTCTGGGGATACCGGTGCTGGCGGGGTGGCGCAGTGGGCATTGTGACCCGAACGTGTGCTTGCCGCTGGGGGCTCGGGTGAGGCTGGACAGTGATCGGCAGGTATTGGTGCTGGAACAGGACCTGTTCAAGGCTTGAGATTGCCGGGGGGCGCAACGCCCCCCCCCGGCAATCTCACTGTTGGCGCAGGCTTTCCAGCAGCTTGTGGGTCGGATACCCATCCGCCGGCCACCCCAGCCCCTGCTGGGCATTGCGAATGGCCTTGCGGGTATTGGCGCCGATAATGCCATCAGCATTTCCGGCCTCATGCCCGTTGCTGTTCAGCAGGTTCTGCAATTCCATACGCTCGCTGCGGCTCAGCGGCAGGTCTTCCTTCGGCCAGCTGCCGGCAATGAAGCCCCAGCCGCTGAAGCGATCCCCCAGCAAGCTCACCGCCAGCGCGTAGGACGACGAGTTGTTGTACTTGAGGATGGCGCGGAAGTTGTCCAGCACCAGGAACGCCGGCCCACGCGCACCCGCCGGCAGCAGCAGGGCTGCAGACAACTGGTTGCTGTTGGCGGGCAGTTGCGTGCCTGCAGGCAGTTTCACGCCCATCGCCAGCCATTCGCTCACCGGTTTGCGCAGCGCGCCATCAGCTTGCCAGAAATCGAAACCAGCCGGCACCTGTACCTCGAAGCCCCACGGTTGGCCACGTTTCCAGCCCGAGCTCTGCAGGTAGTGCGCGGTCGAAGCCAGGGCATCCGGTTTGCTGTTCCAGATATCGCGGCGGCCATCGCCGTCGAAGTCCACGGCATGGGTGTTGTAGGTGGTCGGGATGAACTGGGTCTGGCCCATGGCGCCGGCCCACGAGCCGCGCATGGCTTCAGGCTCGATATCACCATGCTGGATGATTTGCAGCGCAGCGATCAGCTGGTCTTGGGCGAACTGTGGGCGGCGGCCTTCGTAGGCCAGGGTGGCCAGTGAGCGGATCACTGACTTGTTGCCCTGGAACTGACCGAAGTTGCTTTCCATGCCCCACACCGCGACCAGCACCTGGCGGTCCACGCCATAGCGTTGTTCGATACGTGTCAGCAGCTCGGCATTCTGCTCCAGCAGCTTCTTGCCGTTGCGCACGCGCAGGGGCGACAGGGCGCCTTCGAGGTATTCCCATACCGGGCGTGTGAACTCCGGCTGGCTACGGTCGGCCTTGATCACGTCCATGTCAGGGGTGACGCCGAGGAACGCGCGGTCGAAGGTGCTGGGTGAGATCCCGGCTTGCATGGCCTGTTGGCGGAAGCCGGCCTGCCACTGGGCGAAGGTTTGCAGAGGCTGGATTTCAGTGCTGACGTCAGGCGTCGCGCCGGGCACGGTTACCACGGGAGCGGGTTGCGCAGGGGCCAGCGGCAGTGCGTCGGCGGCGGTGGGTTTTTCCGCGCAGGCCACAAGCAGGATGAAGCTGGAGGCCGCGATCAGCTGGCGGGTTTCCCAACGGGGGAGAAGACGGAAGAGCATGCACAGATCCAGAATTGCAGGTCAGGTGACGACCATACCATGCCTGCGCTTGCGATGCTTTCATGCAGCCAAAAAGTAGGAAGCCTCCCAATCTCTCGATTGGAAGGCTTCGCGGCGGTAGCTGCCTTTGCCCTTGGCCGGTTGTTCCTGGCGGCAGCGGAACAGCGGTTGGGCGATGATGGACTTGGCCTTGTTGGGGCCGTGCTTTTTCGGCTTTTTGCTCATGGCGGGGTTCCCGGGTTGGGTGGTTTTCGGGGCGCACTTTAGGGCTTGGTGCGGGTAGGGGCCAATTGATAATGTTTATGGTCGATCACAGTCTTGTGGGAGCGGGCATGCCTGCTCCCACCGCGACCCCAGTTATTCTGGAGGTAGCGCCAGGCGCTGACCAGCCATCAACAGGGAAAGCCGAGACAGCCCCGTCCAGGGCGACCCCTCGGCCTGCCCCTTGATCTGCGCGTCGATACGCTGGGCATCCTGCAACAACTGAGCCCAGCGTTGCGCCGACAAGCGCTGCAGGGCTTTGCTGACCAGCGGTCGGCGTTTGTCCCAGATCGGCGGGCGGGCCTGGCTGAAGGCCTTGTCCAGCGGTACACCCTGGCTGAACTGTTGGGCTAGCCCAGCCAGCTGGCGCAGCTCACGGGCCAAAGCCCAGAGGATGACCGGCGGTTCTACCCCCTCGCCACGCAACCCCTCAAGCATACGCAGGGCATGTGCAGCTTCGCCATTGAGAATGGCGTCCACCAGGCCGAAGACATCGAAGCGGGCGCTATCAGCAACAGCGGCCTGCACGGTTTCCACGGTGATCTGGTTGCCATCGGCAAGCAGCTTGAGCTTTTCGATTTCCTGCGCGGCTGCCAGCAAGTTGCCTTCCACGCGCGCGGCAATCAGCTCGACAGCGTCACGCTGTGCCGACAGGCCGGCCTGTTGCAGGCGCTGGTTGATCCACTGCGGCAACTGATGCACATCCACCGGCCAGATCTGGATGAACTGGCAATGCGCGCCTTCGATCAACGCCTTGCCCCACTTGGTCTTTTGCGCACTACCGTCGAGCTTGGGCAGGCTGACCAGCAGCAGGGTATCTTCGGCGGGGTTGGCGCAGTATTCCATCAGCGCCGCGGCGCCTTTGTCACCAGGTTTGCCCGAAGGCAGGCGCAGTTCCAGCAGGCGGCGTTGTGCGAACAGGGACAGGCTCGCTCCAGCCTGGAGCAGGGTGCCCCAGTCGAAGTTTGCGTCGGCACTGAACACCTGGCGCTCGTCGAAACCTTGTTGACGCGCGGCATTACGAATGGCGTCTGCGGCTTCCTGGCATAGCAACGGGTCGTCACCGCTGACCACGTAGACCGGTGCCAAGGTACCTTGCAGGTGCTTGTTGAGTTGGGCGGGGGCGAGTTTCATGGGAAACAGGGGGGGCACCCGAAGGTGCCCCACACGGGCTTAGTTGCCCGGTACTTCCAGCGGCGACTGCTGAGGCGTTTCGGCCTGCTGACGGCGGGCAGCTTCCAGCGCGGCGGCTTCGGCCTGGGCGCGTTCGTCGGCTTTGCGCTGCAGCTCGTCCAGTTGGGACGGGCTCAGCATCTGTAGGCGAACGACCATGGCGTTGACCAGATCGCGGCGCATTTCTTCACGGGCGCGGTTGGCTTCCTGCTCGGAACCGGTGATGTTCGAGCCGTCGCGCAGGTAGATTTTGCGCACTTCCAGCTTGTCGCTCATCAGCTCCAGGTTGTTCAGGCCCTGAATGCTGTAGTTCAACACCGTGGTCAGCTCGTACTCGGCGGTGCGGTTACCACTGTTGTAGGTGGCCGCGCGCTCGCGCTCCTGTTCGTTGGTCAGTACCAGGCGATACGGTGCGCCAGCATGTACGTTGACGCCGCTACGCTCCAGTACTTCACGCAGCTGGACCACGGTCGGGCCATAGGCGTTGCGCGCGCTGACGTCCATTTCCTTCACGCTCAGCTCGGTAGAGCCGGTGCCGCGCAGCTGGAAACCGCAGGCGCTGAGCATGACCGCCAGGCCGATTACCAGCAAATTGCGTTTGATCATGTTGTTGCTCCCTTGTGGGCCTTTTACGCCCGCCCGCAGTGACTGCGAGCGGGCGCTGCCATCAGTTGGCGACGATGTTGACCAGCTTGCCCGGTACCACGATAACCTTGCGGATGGTCAGGCCATCGATGAAGCGCAAGACGTTCTCGTTGCTGCGGGCAGCGGCTTCGACTTCTTCGCGGCTGGCAGCAGCCGGCATTTCGACCTGGCCACGCAGCTTGCCGTTGACCTGCACCACCAGGGTGATGGTGTCCTGCACCAGGGCTGCTTCGTCGACAGCTGGCCAGCCAGCGTCGATCACGGCCTGCTGGTGGCCCAGTTGCTGCCACAGCTCGTGGGAAATGTGCGGGGTGATCGGTGCCAGCAACAGGGTGACGGCTTCAAGGCCTTCCTGCAGCAGGGCGCGGTCCTGTTCGCTGGCCTGCGGGGCCTTTTCCAGCACGTTCATCACGGTCATCACCTGGGCGATGGCGGTGTTGAACTTGTGGAACTGGCCCACGTCGTTGCTGGCCTGCTTGATGGCTGCGTGGATGGCGCGGCGGATGACCTTCTGCGCGTCGTCCAGTGCGGTGACATCCAGCTTGCCCGGCAGGCCCTGGCTGACGTGAGCCTGAGCCAGGCGCCAGACGCGGCGCAGGAAGCGGCTGGCACCTTCGACGCCGGAGTCGGACCATTCCAGGCTCATGTCGGGCGGCGAGGCGAACATCATGAACAGGCGGCAGGTGTCGGCACCGTAGGCTTCGATCATTGACTGCGGGTCGACGCCGTTGTTCTTCGATTTCGACATCTTCTCGGTGCCGCCGATTTCCACCGGCAGGCCGTCGGTCTTCAGGCGAGCACCAATGATCTTGGCCTTGGCATCGCGCTCGATCTCGACATCGGCCGGGTTGAACCAGTCCTTGCCGCCGTTGCTGGCCACGCGGTAGTAGGTTTCGGCCACGACCATGCCCTGGGTCAGCAGGTTCTTGAACGGCTCGTTCGAAGTAACCAGGCCTTCGTCACGCATCAGCTTGTGGAAGAAGCGCGCGTACAGCAGGTGCAGGATCGCGTGCTCGATACCGCCGATGTACTGGTCGACAGGCAGCCAGTGGTTGGCGGCTTTCGGGTCTACCAGGCCCTTGTCGTAGTTCGGCGAAGCGTAGCGGGCGAAGTACCAGGACGACTCGACGAAGGTGTCCATGGTGTCGGTTTCGCGCTTGGCCGCAGTGCCGCATTTCGGGCAGGTGCACTCATAAAATTCCGGCATGCGCGCCAGCGGCGAGCCGGCGCCATCCGGCACCACGTTCTCGGGCAGGGTGACCGGCAGCTGGTCTTCCGGCACCGGCACGTCGCCACAGGACGGGCAGTGGATGATCGGGATCGGGCAGCCCCAGTAGCGCTGGCGGCTGATACCCCAGTCACGCAGGCGGAACTGGGTACGCGACTTGCCCAGTTCCTTGCGGATCAGGGCGGCTTCGATGGCATCGAAGGCGCCGGCGAAGTCCAGGCCGTCGAACTCGGCGGAGTTGATCAGCTGGCCGTGCTCGCCATAGGCGGCCTGCCACTCGCTGCCCACTTCATCGCCCGCGCTGGTGCGCACCACGGCCTTGACCGGCAGGTTGTACTTGTGGGCGAACTCGAAGTCGCGCTCGTCGTGGGCCGGCACGGCCATCACGGCGCCATCGCCATAGTGCATCAGCACGTAGTTGGCGACCCATACCGGCAGCTTCTCGCCGGTCAACGGGTGCTCTACCAGCAGGGAAGTGGCCATGCCTTTCTTCTCCTGGGTGGCCATGTCGGCCTCGGCAACGCTGCCGCTCTTGCACTCGTCGATGAACGCCTGCAGCGCCGGGTTGCCCTGGGCCGCCTGGGTGGCCAGCGGGTGCTCGGCGGCGACGGCGACGTAGGTGGCGCCCATCAGCGTGTCGGGACGGGTGGTGAAGACTTTCAGGGTGCCTTCGTGGCCGATGGTGGCCTGGTCGTACGGGAACTGTACTTCCATGCCGCGCGACTTGCCGATCCAGTTGCGCTGCATGGTCTTGACCTGCTCAGGCCAGCCCGGCAGCTCGTCGAGGCTTTCCAGCAGCTCGTCGGCGTAGTCGGTGATGCGGAAGTAGTACATCGGGATTTCGCGCTTTTCGATCAGCGCGCCCGAACGCCAGCCACGGCCGTCGATGACCTGTTCGTTGGCCAGTACGGTCTGGTCTGCCGGGTCCCAGTTCACGGTACCGTTCTTGCGGTAGATGATGCCTTTCTCGAACAGGCGGGTGAACAGCCACTGCTCCCAACGGTAGTAGTCGGGTTTGCAGGTGGTGACTTCACGTGCCCAGTCGATGGCCAGACCCAGGCTCTTGAGCTGGGTCTTCATGTAGTCGATGTTTTCGTATGTCCACTTGGCCGGGGCGACGTTGTTTTTCATCGCCGCGTTTTCCGCGGGCATGCCGAATGCGTCCCAGCCCATCGGCTGGAGGACGTTCTTGCCCAGCATACGCTGGTAACGGGCAATCACGTCGCCGATGGTGTAGTTGCGAACGTGGCCCATGTGTAGCTTGCCGCTCGGGTACGGGAACATCGAAAGGCAATAGTAGGTGTCTTTGCCTGGCTGTTCGGTAACAGCGAACGATTGTTGCTCGTCCCAGAACTTCTGGGCGGCGGCTTCGATATCACGGGGCGTGTATTGTTCGTGCATGGCTACTTTTGGCTGAGAGAGAAGAGACCTTGTTCCAGGCAGCGGAACCTCGCTGCGTCCGGCACTCCGGTGTCGTTTAGAGTGAACGCCGTAGCATACAGCAGCGCTGCGCATCGTGGGAAACCTTCGTTGCGAATGGCCGCTGGTCGCAGCACCCGGCTGCTTTTCATGACGCCGCTAAGCTCAGGTGTGGGGGGAGATATTCTTTATCTTCAATTGAGGTGAACGGATGGGAGAGACGCAGCTACCCGCAATGAAACCGGAGCTTTACGAGCGCCTGATCGACCGGCTTGGCCTGGCACTGGAAGTGGCAAGGACCTCGGTACGATTGCGCGACGAGATGCCAGCCGAGCTGGAGTTGCGTGGCCTGAGCCACGCAGAGTTCGAAGTGATCAAGGCTTACCTGGAATCCCTCCCGGAGCGCCACAATGCCTCTGTCGGCAGTTACCCGCAAGCGGAGCCGACATCGGCCAAGATCATCTGGCTCAAGGACAAGAAACGCCCCGCCAATACGGCGAGATCCAGGACGCTGCCACATCGCTAGCCGTTCAGGACGCCAGGCGCGGGCGATCGCGCGCCGGTTCTTCACTATCACACAACTCACGATCGGCGCCGGCCGCACCCTTGTTGACCGGCGCCGATCCTTCTAGGCTGCACGCCTGCCAAGGAGGTGTGGCCGATGCCGATCCGATTCTTCATCAAACAATGGCTGATGCCGCCGGGCATCCTGTTTCTGCTGCTGCTTGCGGCGTGGTGGTTGCGTGCCCGACGGCCACGGTTGGCGGCGTTTTGCTTTGCCGTGGGGCTTGGTGGCCTGTGGCTCATGAGTTTGCCGCTGGTGGTGCAGGAAATCGCCCATAGGCTGGAAAGCGAGCCTCCCTTGGCCGTAAACGACTGGACCGCGCTTGCGCGGCGGGCGGATGCCATTGTGGTGCTGGGCGCAGGGCGTGAGCGCGGCGACCCGGCCTGGGGCGGTAGCGACCAGCCCACGGCCACGGCTTTGGAGCGCCTGCGTTTTGCTGCGCAGTTGGCCAAGGCGTCAGGCCTTCCGGTGCTGACCAGTGGTGGGTTGCACTATGGCACGCCGCCGAGCGAAGCGCGGTTGATGGCGGATCGCCTTCACGAAGACTTTGCTGTTGAGGTGAAGTGGCGTGAAGAGGCCAGCCGCACGACCTGGGAAAATGCCCAGTTCACGGCCAAGGTGCTGCAGCCGTTGGGGATTCGTCGTGTGGTGGTGGTGACCCAGGCCTGGCACATGCAGCGCTCGCGCTGGAGCTTTGAGCAAGCGGGGTTCGAGGTGGTGCCGGCGCCGGTGGGGTTCCTGGGGCAGGATCATGCGCGGCCGTTTGGCGGGTTGCTGCCGGAGAGCCGGGCGATGTGGCAGAGCGGGCAGTTGTTCAATGAGGCGGTGGGGTTGGTGGGGTATCGGGTTTTCTATTGAGCCTTGCACTGCCTGTCCCGGCCTCTTCGCGGGCTTGCCCGCGAAGAGGCCGGGACAGGATAACTCAGACGGTTTTGGCGATGCGGCCTGCCAGCAATGCCCAGCCCAGCAGCAATGCGCAGACAATCGCCAACGGCCACGAACGCCATTGCAGGTAAGGCGTCAGTTGTTGCATTGGCACCACCTCACCATACAGCACCGCCTGCTGGAACTGCGGAATCTGCGTGGTAATACGGCCAAACGGGTCGATCAGCGCTGTCACGCCGTTGTTGGTGGCGCGGATCATCCAGCGGCCGGCTTCCAGTGCGCGCATCTGCGCCATCTGCAGGTGCTGCAGCGGGCCGATCGAGGTGCCGAACCAGGTGTCGTTGCTGATGGTCAGCAGCAGGTCGCTGCGTGACGCCAGGCCAGCAGCAAACTCGGGGTAGACCACTTCGTAGCAGATGTAGGGCGCAATCTGATAACCCTTGGCCTGCAGCAGTGGCTGGTCTTCCGGCCCACGGGCGAAGTCCGACATGGGCAGGTTGAAGAACTCGATGGCGCCACGCAGCATGTCCTGCAACGGGACGTACTCGCCAAACGGCACCAGCTTCTGCTTGAGGTAGGTGCCGTCACCCTCACCGGTCACGGTGATGCCGTTGTAGTAGCGGCGCTGATGGTGCACCACTTCCCGCACTGGCACGCCGGTGATCAGCGCTGAATGCCGCTCGGCAGCAAAACGGCCCATTACGTCGATGTAGCCTTGGGCCTGGTCCTTGAGCACCGGCACCGCCGTTTCTGGCCACACCAGCAAATCCACGGGCTTTGAGCTGAAACTCAAGTCACGGTACAGGGCCAGTTGCGCGTCGATGTGCGCAGGGTCCCATTTCAGGTCTTGCTCGACGTTGCCCTGAATGGCCGCCACTTTCAACGGGTCACCTACCGGTTTGGTCCAGGCGTGGCCCTTGAGCGCCAGGCCCAGTGCCCATGGGGCCAACAACAGCAGGCAGCCCACGGCCAGGAACGAGGGGCGGGCACGCAGGCGGTGCAGGTTGCACAGCAGGGCAGCAGTGAGCGCCAGCGTGAAGGAAATCAGCCACACGCCGCCCAGCGGCGCCAGGCCGGCCAACGGGCCGTCCAGCTGGCTGTAGCCGGCGTAAAGCCAGGGGAAACCGGTCAGGAACCAGCCGCGAAAGGCCTCTTGCAGCAGCCACAGCGCCGCGAAGCACAGGGCATCGGCCAGCGGCGCTTCGTTGCGCCGTAGCCAGCGTGCCCACAGCCAGGTGGGCAAGGCAAAGAACCAGGCCAGCGCGGCGAAGAACGCCAGCAGCAGCAGAATCGCCAGCAGCGGCGAGGCACCGCCGTAGGTGTTCATGCTGACGTAAATCCACCAGGTGCCGGCGCCATACAGGCCAAAACCGAACCACCAGCCACGCCACATGGCCTGGCGCGGGCTGAGCTCGCGCAGGCCAAGGTAGAGCATGGCGATGGACAACACGGCCAGCGGCCAGATGTCGAACGGCGCCAGGGCCAGGAGTGTGGAGGCACCGGCCGCCAGGGCCAGCAGGTTACCGGGCCAGCCGGGGCGGGTGATCCAACGCATGTTTGTCCTTAACGGGTGATCGGGGTCAGGCGCAGCAAGTGTATCCGCCGGCTGTCGGCGTTGAGAATACGGAACTTGTAAGACCCGATCTCGGTAGTTTCGTTGCGCTTGGGCAGGTGGCCGAAGGCGCTCATCACCAGGCCGCCGACCGTGTCGAACTCGTCATCGGAGAACTCGCTGTCGAAGAACTCGTTGAAGTTGTCGATCGGGGTAAGCGCCTTCACCAGGAAGTCACCGCTGGGCAGTGGTTTGATGTAGCTGTCTTCCTCGACGTCGTGCTCGTCCTCGATGTCGCCAACGATCTGCTCCAGCACGTCCTCGATGGTCACCAGGCCCGCCACACCGCCGTATTCGTCGATGACGATGGCCATGTGGTTATGGTTGGCACGGAACTCGCGCAGCAACACGTTCAGGCGCTTGGACTCGGGCACGAAGGTGGCCGGGCGCAGCAGGTCCTTGATGTTGAAGCTGTCGCCGTTTTCCTTGAGGATCAGCGGCAGCAGGTCTTTGGCGAGCAGGATCCCGAGTACGTCGTCATGGCTTTCGCCGATCACCGGGTAGCGCGAGTGCGCGGCGTCGATCACCGCCGGCAGGAATTCGCGCGGCGACTGGCTGGCCTTGATGCTGATCATCTGCGAACGCGGGACCATGATGTCGCGAACCTGCAGGTCGGCGACCTGGATGGCGCCTTCGACGATGGTCAGTGCTTCGCTGTCCAGCAGCTTGTTCTGGTGGGCTTCGCGCAGCAGCTCAAGCAGCTCCTGGCGGTTTTTCGGCTCATGGGCAAAAGCCTGGGTCAGTTTACCCAGCCAGGACTTCTGCCCGTTGCTCGATCGATCTTCGCTCATGGCGGTTCTCGTGATCCTTCGTGTATCAGTGTGTGATTGAGTCGGTTTCATCGTCGGCATACGGGTCGGGGTGACCCAGTTCTGCCAGCAATTCTCGTTCCAGGCCTTCCATTTCCTCGGCTTCCTCATCTTCGATGTGGTCGTAGCCGAGCAGGTGCAGGCAACCGTGGATGACCAGGTGTGCCCAGTGCGCTTCGAGCGATTTGCCCTGTTCGGCCGCTTCGCGCTCGACCACCGCCACGCAGATGACCAGGTCGCCCAGCAGCGGGATATCGAGCAGGTCGTCAGGCACGTCGGCCGGGAACGACAGCACGTTGGTCGCGTAGTCCTTGTGCCGGTAGGTGTGGTTCAGCTCGCGGCCTTCGGCTTCGTCGACCAGGCGAATGGTCATTTCCGAGTCGGCACTGCGCTGGCGCAGGGCCAGTTCGCACCAGCGGCGGAAGGCGGCGTCATCCGGGGCGGCAGCGTCCGTGGCCCGTTGAATATCAAGTTCAAGCATCTTTGCCGGGCGCCTCGGGCTTGGCCTGGCGGGCTTCGAAGCGGTCGTAGGCTTCGACAATGCGCTGCACCAGTGGGTGACGAACCACATCTTTGGGTTGGAAGTGGGTAAAGCTGATACCCGGAACGTCTTTCAGCACCTCGATGACGTGTGCCAGGCCCGATTTGGTGCCGCGCGGCAGGTCGACCTGGGTGATGTCGCCGGTGATCACCGCCGTGGAGCCGAAGCCGATGCGGGTGAGGAACATCTTCATCTGTTCCAGCGTGGTGTTCTGGCTTTCGTCGAGGATGATGAAGCTGTTGTTCAGGGTGCGGCCACGCATGTAGGCCAGCGGGGCGATCTCGATCACCTGGCGCTCGATCAGCTTGGCCACGTGTTCGAAGCCAAGCATTTCGTACAGCGCGTCGTACAGCGGGCGCAGGTACGGGTCGATCTTTTGCGCCAGGTCGCCGGGCAGGAAGCCGAGCTTTTCGCCCGCCTCGACCGCCGGGCGTACCAGCAGGATACGGCGTACCTGTTCACGCTCGAGCGCGTCCACGGCGCAGGCCACGGCCAGGTAGGTCTTGCCGGTACCGGCCGGGCCGATGCCGAAGTTGATGTCGTTGGCCAGGATTTCCTTCACGTAGCGCTGCTGGTTGAGCCCGCGCGGGCGAATGTTGCCCTTGCGCGTACGCAGCGACACGCTGACCTCGTTGACGGCCGGGTTGTCGATGTTCTCGACGGCCGACTCCTGCAGGTACAGGTGTACGGTTTCCGGCGACAGGTCGGTGGCCTTGGTCTCGCGGTAGAGACGGCGCAACAACTGTTCGGCAGCGGAAGTGGTCTTGGGTTCGCCGATCAGTTCGAACTGATTGCCGCGGTTGCGGATTTCGATGGCCAGGCGCTGTTCGATCAGGCGCAGGTGCTCGTCGAACTGGCCGCACAGGTTGGCGAAACGGTGGGCCTCGAAGGGCTCGAGGATGAAACGATGGGGTTCTATGGGTGCGTTCAAGGTCGTTTTTAGCCGCTCGACGGCAATGGATGTGAACTCAAGAATAACCCTTGAATGGCAGTGGCGAAAGCACTGAAACGTTCAACGGTATGTAGGGCCGTTACAGCCGACACAGATCAGCAAACCTGTCTGCTATGATGGCCGCCTTTTCTTACGCATGTGTTATCCCGCCGAACATGAGCAAACGCGAACCTGCCATCTATAAAGTGATCTTCCTCAACCAGGGGCAGGTCTTCGAGATGTATGCCAAGCAGATCTACCAGAGCGACCTGTGGGGCTTTCTGGAAATCGAGGAGTTCGTGTTCGGCGAGCGCTCGCAACTGGTGGTGGACCCGAGCGAGGAAAAGCTCAAGAGCCAGTTCGAAGGGGTAGTCCGCAGTTTTGTGCCGATGCACTCGATCGTGCGCATCGATGAGGTGGAGCGTCTGGGCACGGCCAAGATCAGCGAAGCCAAGGGCGGCGGCAATGTCATGCCGTTCCCGATGCCGATGCCGGAAAGGTAAGCCTCAGGGGAGCGGCGAGAACGGCGTACGCCCTTCGGCGTTCTGCAGTTCCAGCAGGTACTTGCGGAAGATCTGGCCGAGCACTTGAGTGGCGTGCTCAAGCTCGTCGCGGGGCATTTGCTCGGTCACTTCGTCGGCCATGTCCAGTGCATCTTCTGCGCCGTTGACGGCGGCCATCTTCAGCAGGATGTAGGCCTGCACGTTGTTGGCCTTGACCCCTTCGCCATGGAAGAACATGGCCCCCAGGCGGTACTGCGCGTCAGCGTGGCCTTGCAGCGAAGCCTTCTGGAACCAGTCCAGGGCTTTGTCGAGGTTTTTCGGCGTTTGCGTGTAGAAGTACTCGCCCAGTTCGAACTGCGCCTGGGCATCCCCTGCGGTTGCCGTCTGCTCGCAGGCCTTGAGGGCGTTTGCCAGGTCTTCAGGCTGAACGTTCAAGGTGCAGCGGCCCGTCGCTGGAATGAGCAACGAGTTACCGCCCTCCGCCAGGGCCAGCAGGGGCTGAAGAAGCAACAGGCAGCCCAGGGTCAGGGCGCGGCCGGTGCGGTTCATGGGGATCGACTTACCTCTGCAAAGCTGCGGCCAAGGTCTCTGGTGGCACATTATGGGATAAGCAGCGCCAACCTTACAAAGTTTTACTCGAATTTCTGCTTGGTTGGGGAAGTCAGCTGATTGTGCATGAATATTTCTTGCCTCCACCGGCCTCTTCGCGGGTAACCCGCTCCTACAATGACCGCGCCACCCGTGAAAGCGACGCAGCCCCTGTAGGAGCGGGTTTACCCGCGAAGAGGCCGGTACAGGCTGACCGTTACTTCAGGGCTGCAAAGGCCTTTTCAGCCGCATCGAGGGTGATCTGCAACTCTTTGTCGCCATGGGCGATGGAGGTGAAGCCTGCCTCGAATGCGCTTGGTGCCAGGTACACGCCACCGTCCAGCATCAAATGGAAGAAGCGCTTGAAGCGCTCGGCATCGCTGGCCATCACGTCTTCGAAGGTGACGATGTCGTCGGCACCGCTGAAGTACAGGCCGAACATGGCACCGGCCTGGGTGGTGACGAACGGTATGCCCGCGGCATCGGCGCGCTGTTGCAGGCCGTCGAGCATGCGACTGGTGTAGTCGGTCAGCTCGGCGTGGAAGCCCGGACGGCTGATCAGCTTCAGCGTGGTCAGGCCGGCGGCCATGGCCAGCGGGTTGCCCGACAGGGTGCCGGCCTGGTAGACCGGGCCGAGCGGGGCGATGCAGCCCATGATTTCACGCTTGCCACCGAAGCAGCCGACCGGCATGCCGCCACCGACGATCTTGCCGAAGGTAGACAGGTCCGGCTTGATGCCGTAATGGCCCTGGGCGCCGCCCAGGGAAACGCGGAAGCCGGTCATCACTTCGTCGAAGATCAGTACCACGCCGTGCTTGTCGCACTGCTCGCGCAGGCCTTCGAGGAAGCCCGGTGCCGGCGGTACGCAGTTCATGTTGCCGGCCACCGGCTCGACGATGATGCAGGCCACGGTCTGGCCGACGTCGGCCAGGGTCTTCTCGACGGCGGCGATGTCGTTGAACGGCAGGGTCAGGGTGTGCTTGGCGAAGTCAGCCGGTACGCCCGCCGAGCTTGGCACGCCCTGGGTCAGCAGGCCGGAACCGGCTTTTACCAGCAGGCTGTCGGAGTGGCCGTGGTAGCAGCCTTCGAACTTGATGATGGCATCACGGCCGGTGTAGCCACGGGCCAGGCGGATGGCGCTCATGGTGGCTTCGGTGCCCGAGCTGACCATGCGCACCATTTCCATGGACGGCACCAGCGAGCAGACCAGGTCGGCCATGTCGGTTTCCATGGCGGTCGGTGCGCCATAGGACAGGCCGTGCTCCAGCTGCTTGCGTACCGACTCCAGCACGTCCGGATGGCCGTGGCCGAGGATCATCGGGCCCCAGGAACCGACATAGTCGACGTAGCGCTTGTCGTCCTCGTCAACAACGTAGGCGCCTTCGGCATGCTTGAAGAACAGCGGCGTGCCGCCCACGCTTTTGAAAGCGCGCACTGGCGAGTTGACGCCACCGGGGATGTGCTTCTGGGCTTTGGCGAACAGGTCTTCGGAACGGGACATGAAAGTTCTCTCGAAATCAGGATGCGAACAAGGCGTTGAAGGCGCGGGCGCGGCGGGTAACTTCCTGCGCGCTGTCGGCACCGAACAGGCCGTGGATCACCGCCAGCAGGTCGGCGCCGTGGGCGACCAGCGGGGCGGCGTTGTCGAGGGTGATGCCGCCGATCACCGCGATCGGCAGTTTCACCTGGGCGCGTGCCTGCTCCAGCAGTTGGACGTTGGCAGCGGGCGCACCCGGCTTGGTGACGGAATTGAAGAAGCGGCCGAAGGCCACGTAGCTGGCCCCTTCGCTGGCGGCCTGGGCGGCGAGGTCGAGGCTGGCGTGGCAGGTTGAGCCGATGATCGCCTGGCGGCCAAGCAGGGCACGGGCCGGGGTCAGCGGGCCATCGGTCTGCCCCAGGTGCACGCCGACGCCCAGGCGTGCGGCCAGTTCGGCGTCGTCGTTGATGAGCAGTCGGGTGCCGTAGCGCTCGCAGAGCTTCATCAGCCCTTCGGCTTCGCGCAGGCGGCGCGCTGCGTCGTCGCTTTTGTCGCGGTACTGCAGCAGGCACACGCCGCCTTCCAGTGCCGCCTCGACATGGGACAGGAAACGGCCGGCGAGCAGCTGGCTGTCGGTGATGGCGTACAGACCGCGTAGCTTCATGGAAGGCCTCGTATCAGGAGCAGAAGTCCAGGGGCAGGCGGCGCGGCACGTACTGGCCTTTGCCCAGCTGTTCGGCGTCACGCAGGGTGCGCCAGGTGTAGTCCAGTGCGCTGCGTACGGCGCTTACCAGTTGCTCGCCGAGGGCCAGGCGACCGGCCAGGGCGCTGGCCAGGGTGCAGCCCGAGCCGTGATAGCTGCCCGGCAGGCGCTGGCAGGTCCAGGTGTGGTGCTTGCCTTCCTGGGTGTACAGGCGGTTGTGGATTTCGTCTTCGTCGCCGTGACCGCCGGTAATCAGCAGGTGTCTACAGAACGGCAAGAGTTTCTCGGCACACTCGTCGGCGGTGCCTTCGGGCAGTTCGGCGAGGATGCGCGCCTCAGGCAGGTTTGGCGTGGCGATGGTCGCCAGCGGCAGCAGGCGTTCGCGCAGGGCATAGCCCACTTCGTCCTTGCCCAGGCGGCCACCGCCACCGGCACGCAGCACCGGATCGCACACCAGCGGCAGGTGCGGATGGGCAGCTAGCAGCTCGGCCACGGTGTCGACCATCTCGATCGAGCCGAGCATGCCCAGCTTGACGGCGGCCACGGTGGAGTCGGCCAGCACGGCATTGGCCTGGGCCAGTACCCACTCGCGGTCGAGCACGCGGAAGTCGGAAACGTTGACGGTATCCTGCACGGTCAGGGCGGTCACGGCGGGCGCGGCGTGACAGCCTTGGGCGATCAGGGCTTCGATATCTGCCTGCAAGCCGGCGCCGCCACTTGGGTCGTGGCCGGAGAGACAGAGGACAACGGGGCGGGAGCTGTAGGTATTCATGGTCGGCGAGCTTACCACCAAACCTGTTTGGGCGGATCGTCCGACAAACGAGTTTTGTTGATCGTTCGGTCAGAATTGTTTGTTGAATTTTTCTGAAAGTATTGATTTAGAGCCTTTTCTTTGATTTTTGATATGGCCGATTGCCAGGTTGCGAAGCTATGCTAGAGTGCTCGGATAACTCGATAAACGGGTTCTGCAGGATCACGTCGTCTCAAACGGATGGGAGGCAACCGCGACGCGACCGAGCAGGCCATGCTGGGGCTGTATGCGCTATTTGCTGATTGTGCTTCTGGGCTTGCTGCCCGTGCTGGCTGGAGCGGTCGATTTCGACAGCGCTACGCAGCACCTTCCATTGGGCAAGGCCATGCAGGTGTATGAAGACCTTGATGGCAGTGCCAGCATCGCCCAGGTCAGTGCCCCCGGGTTTGCCAAACATTTCCGCCCCCACGATAAAGACGTGCTGAATGCCGGTTATTCCACCTCGGTGTTCTGGCTCAAGGTCGAGCTGCGCCCGGTTGCCGCGCCCGGCGCTGCCCCTCGGCAGTGGCTACTTGAGCTGGCTTACCCGCCGCTGGACCACCTGGAGCTGTACTTGCCTGATAGCGGCGGTGTCTACCGCCTGGCGCAGCGCACCGGCGATGCCTTGCCCTACGACAGCCGGCAGATCCGGCAGAACAACTACCTGTTCGAGCTGCAGTTGCCGCCAGGCGAGGTGACTACTGCCTACCTGCGCCTGCACAGCCAGGGCTCGGTGCAGGCACCGCTGGCGCTGTGGTCCCCTGAAGCCTATATGGAAGAGCAGCCCACGCGCCTGTATGTGCTGGGGATGATCTACGGCGTGTTGTTGGTGATGCTGGTGTACAACCTGTTCATCTACCTCAGCGTGCGGGACGTCAGCTACCTCTATTACATCCTGTACATCGCCTCGTTCGGTTTCTATCAGGTGTCGGTGAACGGTGCGGGTGTCGCTTATTTCTGGCCGGACAGCCCCTGGTGGGCGAATGCCTCGACACCACTGTTCATCGGTGCGGCAGGCTTGTTCGGTTGCCAGTTTGCCCGGCATTTCCTGCAATTGGGCAACATCAGCCGCGGCTTTGACCGTTTGCTGCAACTGCTGATGCTGGGTGGCGCGCTGGTCATGGTAATGGCGGTGAGCGTGCCCTATGGCATTGCCCTGCGCATGGCCACGCTGCTGGCCTTGCTGTTTACCGTGAGCATCTTCAGTGCGGGGCTGTACGCCTGGTGGCGGGGCTTGCGCGTGGCGCGTTGGTTCATCATCGCCTGGACGGCCTTCCTGCTCGGCGGCCTGGTCAACACCCTGATGGTGCTGGGCTACCTGCCGAACCTGTTCATCACCATGTATGCCAGCCAACTGGGTTCGGCGCTGGAGGTGGCACTGCTGTCGCTGGCGCTGGCCGACCGCATCAACAGCCTGCGCGAGCAGCAGGCGCAAACCTTGCGCGAATCCGGACGCACGCTGGAGCAGTTGAACCTGCAACTGGCCAGAAGCAATCGGTTGAAGGATGAGTTTCTGGCCAGTGTGACCCACGAACTGCGCACCCCGATGAATGGTGTGATCGGCTCGCTGGAACTGATGCACACCCTGCCGATGGAGGCCGAGATGGCCCAGTATCACCGCACGGCGGTGGGGTCTGCGCAGGGGATGATGGACATGGTCGATGCCATTCTCACCTTGTCTGAATTGCAGGCCGGTCGCCTGCGTGCGCAGCCGGCGCCGTTCAGCCTGCGCACACTGCTGCAGGGTTTGCGCGCCGGTTATGCCGGGCAGGCCTTGGGCAAAGGCTTGTACCTGAGCCTGGATATCCCGGCTGACCTGCCGGATGCGCTGGAGGGCGATGGAGAGAAATTGGCCCGCTGCCTTGGCTGTCTGGTGGAGAACGGGTTGAAGTTCACCCACCAGGGCGGGGTGATGATCCAGGTGCGCGGGCGCCGGGTAGGGCCGGGGGATCTGGCGTTGACCTTTACGGTCAGTGACAGCGGGATTGGTTTTGACGACCTTGAGCAGTCGACCCTGTACCAGCGGTTCTTCCAGGTGGATGGGTCGATGACCCGGCGCTATGGCGGGTTGGGGATTGGCTTGTCGATCTGCCGACAGATGGGGGAATTGCTCGGCGCGCGGTTGGCGCATGAGTCGACGCGCGGGCTGGGGAGCCGGTTCGAGTTGAGCTTGAACATGGCGATTTCGCAGGTGCAGATGAGCCCGAGCATCCTGCAGGCGCGGCGTTCGCTTTGAAGGTGTGGGATTGGGGCAGGGCGGACACCTGTCAGCCCTGACACATCCTCAAATCATGCCCCCACCCCACGTTTCGTCATTAATGCCCCTTTGACTCCCCCGCAACCAGTGCTTCACTAGGGCTCTCAAGCCTACCCGGATCCAGGAGCCCCCGATGAACCTGCACCAGTACGCTGAAACCCACGAAGTCACCAACCAGCCTCCGCCCCTCGACGGCGCCAACCTCTACCGCCTCGACCTGCCGCTGCAGGACTGGTCCCGGCGTTTTGGCGCAGGCTGGGCCGAGTCGCGGATCGACGCCTATGGTGCCTTGGCTGGCGGCCCGCTGATGCAGGCCGGTTTCCTGGCCAACGCACACAAACCCGAATTCGTCAGCCACGACCGCTATGGTCATCGCATCGACCTGGTCGAGTTTCACCCCGCCTACCACGAGCTGATGCGCACCGCCGTCGAACACGGCCTGCCTTCTTTGCCCTGGGCCGAGGCCCGTGCTGGCGCCCATGTGGCGCGGGCTTCCATGACCTACCTGCACAGCCAGGCCGAGGCCGGGACCGGCTGCCCGCTGACCATGACCTTCGCCGCCGTGCCGGCGTTGCGCCTGCAACCCGAGCTGGCCGAGTACTGGCTGCCGAAAATCCTGGCCTGCGAATATGACCCTCGCAACATCGGCGACCGGCACAAGGCCGGGGTTACCCTGGGCATGGCCATGACCGAGAAGCAGGGCGGCACCGATGTGCGCGCCAATACCACGCGGGCCTATCCGGTGGGCGCACCCGGCCCGGGCCAGGCCTACGAGCTGGTGGGGCACAAGTGGTTCTGCTCGGCGCCCATGTGTGATGCCTTCCTGACTTTGGCCCAGACCGAAAAAGGCCTGAGCTGCTTCCTGCTGCCGCGTCATCGCCCGGACGACAACCGCAATCAGTTCTACATCCAGCGGCTGAAGAACAAGCTCGGCAACAGCTCCAATGCCTCCAGCGAGGTGGAGTTCCGGGGGGCGCTGGCATGGATGATTGGCGAGGAAGGGCGGGGCGTGCCGACCATCATCGAGATGGTGGCCATGACCCGCTTCGACTGCATGGTCGGCTCCAGCGCCTTGATGCGCCAGGCGCTGACTCAGGCGGCTCACCACTGCGCGCACCGCAAGGTCGGTGGCCGGGTGTTGAACGAACAACCGCTGATGCAGAACGTGCTGGCCGACCTGGCGCTGGAAAGCGAGGCCGCGCTGGCCCTGAGCCTGCGCATGGGGCAGGCGCTGGAGCAGCTCGACGACCCGCAGCAGGCGCATTTCGCACGGCTGGTCACGGCCGTGGGCAAGTACTGGATCTGCAAGCGAGCGCCGGCCATGATCAACGAGGCAGCCGAATGCCTGGGCGGTGCGGGTTATGTGGAGGACAGCATCCTGCCGCGGCTGTACCGCGAAGCACCGGTCAACTCGACCTGGGAAGGCTCGGGCAATGTGCAATGCCTGGATGTGTTGCGGGCGTTGTCCAAGGAGCCGGGTGTGCTGGACGCGTTGTTCGCCGAACTGGGCGACGGGCATGGCGACCCACGGTTGGCCGCGCACATCGGTAACCTCAAAGGGGCGTTTGCCGACACGGGCGACATGCAGTACCGGGCGCGGCAGTTGACTGAGGACATTGCCCTGGCGTTGCAGGCCAAGCTGTTGCTGGAGGCGGGGAATGCGGTGGTGAGTGATGCGTTTATCGGAAGCCGGCTGACAGGTGGTGGCCGGGTGTATGGCGCATTGCCGCGGGGCGTGGATGTGGAGGCGTTGGTGGCCAGAGCAACACCAGTCTGGGAGGGCTGAGTTGGCTTCTTCGCGGGCGCGCCCGCTCCCATAGATACCGTGCTGATCTCAGGGTTGCGCATATCCTGTGGGGGTGGGTGTGCCCGCGAAGAAGCCAACACCGATCAATGGGGATGTTTTTACCCAAGAAGGCAGGCAAGATGGTCCACATGCATGTCCAGACAGGAAGCACAGTGTGAGCCACGCTTTTGTAGTCGTTGATACTCCCGAACAGGCCGTCGACCGTCTGGCGGCCTTGCATGAACAGGCCACCGGGGCCCTGAGCCAGGCCCTCAAGCGTTACCTGAAGGACCGTACCGAGCCGGGCGCCGATGAGCGGGACCTGTTCCGCTACCCGGCACTGCGCCTGACCTACCACAGCCACGGCGAAGTGGCCGCCACCACGCGGGCCTATGCCAAGGTCCAGGTGGCCGGCACCTACAGCGTTACCGTCACCCAGCCAGCCGCGTTCCGTAGCTACCTGCTGGAGCAATTGCGCCCATTGATGCACGACTACACCGTCACGGTAGAGGTCGGCGTCAGCGAACAGAACATCCCTTACCCCTACGTGGTCGACCAGGGCGACGAGCTGGCCGGCAGCGGTATTACCGCCGCGCAACTGGCGCGGGTGTTCCCCAGCACCGACCTTTCGGCCGCCACCGACAATATCGCCGATGGCCTGTACGACTGGGACCGTGCCGAAATTTTTCCGCTGGCACTGTTCGACGCCGCCCGCGTCGACTTCTCGCTGCGCCGCCTGGTGCACTACACCGGCAGCGACTGGCGCCATGTGCAGCCATGGATACTGCTGACCAACTATCACCGCTATGTCGACCAGTTCATCAGCCATGGCCTGGAGCAGCTGCGTGACGACCCGCGTTTCGTGCGCATGGTGCTGCCGGGCAATGTGGTGATCGAAAAGGGCATGGACCACGGTGAAACCCAGGCGCTGGTGGCCAGCGTGATCTGGCACCGCTACCAGATGCCGGCCTACCACCTGATCGCCGCCGACGGCGACGGCGTTACCTTGGTCAACATTGGTGTCGGCCCGTCCAACGCCAAGAACATCACCGACCACCTGGCCGTGCTGCGCCCGCACTGCTGGCTGATGATCGGCCACTGCGGCGGGCTGCGGCAATCGCAAACCATCGGCGACTATGTGCTGGCCCACGCCTACATGCGCCGTGACGGCATTCTCGACCGGGTGGTGCCGCCGAACATCCCGATTCCGGCCCTGGCCGAAGTGCAGCTGGCCTTGCAGGAGGCGGCTGCGCAGGTTACCGGCGAGCGTGGCGAACAGTTGAAGAAGCGCCTGCGCACCGGCACCGTGCTGACCTACGACGACCGCAACTGGGAGCTGCGCTGGGCTCAGGAACGCCCGCTCATCAACCTGTCGCGTGCCGTGGCGGTGGACATGGAAAGCGGTACCATCGCCGCCCAGGGTTACCGCCTGCGTGTGCCGTACGGCACCTTGCTGTGTGTGTCCGACAAGCCGCTGCACAGCGAGATCAAGCTGCCGGGCTCGGCCAACGCCTTCTACAACCGGGCGGTGAGCCAGCATCTGAAGATCGGCATTGCCGCCCTCGACCTGCTGCGCACCGAGCTCAACTCGCTGCACTCGCGTAAACTGCGCAGCTTCGATGAGCCGCCGTTCCGCTGAGGATCCATGTCACTGCCACCCCGTAACAAGCCGCGCCGTCCCCAGGCGCGGCCTGCCGCCGGCCCACGTCGCCAGCCGAAGGCGCCACCGGCCGAGCCGCGCCTGATCCTGTTCAACAAACCGTTCGACGTGCTGACCCAGTTCAGCGACGGCGACGGGCGGGCGACGCTCAAGGACTTCATCGACATCCCGGGTGTGTACCCGGCAGGGCGGCTGGACCGCGACAGTGAAGGCTTGCTGTTGCTCACCAACGATGGCGGGCTGCAGGCGCGCATTGCCGACCCCAAGCACAAGCTGGCCAAAACGTACTGGGTGCAGGTGGAGGGGGAACCGAGCGACGAGCAGTTGCAGCGCTTGCGTAATGGCGTGGAGCTGAACGATGGGCCTACCTTGCCCGCCGAGGCACGGCGGCTGGACGAACCCGAGCTGTGGCCGCGCAACCCGCCGGTACGGTTTCGCAAGAGCGTGCCAACCAGCTGGCTGGAGCTGGTGATACGCGAAGGGCGTAACCGCCAGGTGCGGCGGATGACGGCGGCGGTGGGGCTGCCGACCTTGCGTCTGGTGCGGGTACGGATCGGGGATTGGGCGCTGGATGGGTTGGAGCAGGGCTGCTGGCGCGACGTCCCCGCCAGGCTTTAGGCCCTGAAGGTTCTACACGCCTTCCAGAAACCCCACCACCACGCTCTTGATGATAAAGGCCAACACCCCCAGCCCCAACACGAAGAACAGGATCAACGTACCGAACTTTCCGGCCTTGGACTTTTTCGCCAGGTCCCAGACGATGAAACCCATGAAACCGATCAACACGGTGACCAGGATGATCATCATCCATTCTTCGAATACGGCGGGATCCATCGGTGTTCTCCAGGCAGTCTGAGCAGCCGATCATACGCCGGCTGCCATGGGCAATTAACGCAGGTGGGTCAATGGCATCTCGGTACTGGCCAGCACCTGGTTGAGCACGAAACTCGAACGCACGCTGGTGACGCCTTCGATACGCGTCAGGCTGCCTAGAAGCAGTTTCTGGTAGTGGTCCATGTCGGGTACCACCACCTTAAGCTGATAGTCGGCATCCATGCCGGTGACCAGGCTGCATTCGAGCACCTGTGGCAGGTTGCGGATGGCTGCCTCGAAGGTTTCGAAGCGCTCCGGGGTGTGGCGGTCCATGCCGATCAGCACGTAGGCGGTCAGGCTCAGGCCCAGCTTTTTGCGGTCGAGCAGGGCCACCTGGCGCGAGATGTAGCCGTCGTCCTCCAGTTGCTTGACCCGACGCGAGCATGGCGAAGGCGACAGGCCGATGCGTTCGGCCAGCTCCTGGTTGGAAATGCGCGCATCGCGCTGCAGTTCGGCGAGGATGCTCAGGTCGTAACGGTCAAGTTTGCTCATGGCATTTGCCCTTTTCTGTTCGTATTGCGGCGAATTATCAATCCAGGGTGAAAAATTGCGCAAGTGCTATTTATCCGAGCAATCTTCGCAATCCTCTGCCGCAACCTGTCCGGTATCTTTATCACCAGAATCACTGCCCGGACATCAGTCCACGGCGACGCGCCCTAGGCGGGCGGTCGCGGCCAGCCATCCAACAGGATCTGCAGGCCCCCGGGCTACACACCCTCCAGAAGACGGTGTGAGGTGAGCCGGCGCCACAAGTGCCGAGCACGGACGACAATTCCTGAAGGGAGGCCCTGCGGCCTCCCTTTTTTCATGTCTGGAAATTTAATTGGCCTGTGTGACGGGCGCGGTAGACTGGCTGTGGTTGCTGTATTTTCTACCGAGAGGAATACCATGAAGTCGCGCATCTGGCAGTTGGCAGGTGTTGGTTTGCTGGGTTTGAGCATCAGCCTCGGGGTACTGGCCGAAGGGCCGGGCGAGGGGCATGGCGAACGCGGCCAGCAGGTGCAAGGCGAGGGCGGGCCAGGCCGCTCGCTCAACTCGCGCGATGAAGTGCGCCAGACCCAGCCGCCGCGCCAGGGTTATTACCAGGACATTCCCCATCGCCATGGCGACGACCACCACTGGCAAGCCGGTGGCCCACGGCCCGGCGGTGACTGGCAGGGGCGCCCGGATGGCCATGGCAATGGCTGGGGGCCTGGGCCGCAGTATCGCCCGGGCCACACCATTGATCATTTGCCCGACCGTTACTGGAAGGTGCCCTACCGTGGCGCGGATTACTTCTATTCTGGTGGCTACTGGTACCGCCCACACGGTGGCAGTTACATCGTGGTGGCCCCGCCCTACGGCGTACGGGTCAGTTACCTGCCTTCCTATGCGCGTGAGGTCTGGCTGGGAGGGGCGCTGTTCTTCCTGGTGGCCGATACCTATTACCAGTACCTGGCGGACAGCCAGGAGTACGTGGTGGTCAACCCGCCGGTCGGCGTACCGGCGCCCGTGCCGGTGGCACCGGCAAACGGCGGCTATGACGTGGTGGCTTACCCGATGTATGGGCAGGGGCAACAGCAGCAGGACCAGGACCGCTACCAGTGCCATCGCTGGGCGGTGAGCCAGTCTGGCTTCGACCCCGCGACGGCGACGTATGCGCCACCTGCCAATGTGCTGGACAACTACCGGCGGGCGCTGGGGGCTTGCTTCAGTGGGCGAGGCTACAGCATCAACTGATCGCTATACCGGGTCTGCGTGCACCATCACATCCGCCTGTGGATAACGCTGGCGGATTACCTTTGATGCCTCAACGCACAACCCGTGCGCCTCATGCAGCGGCAGCTGCCCCGGCAGCTCCAGGTGCAACTGCACGAACCACTGGTTGCCCGATACCCGCGTGCGCAAGTCGTGCACGCCTTTCACGCCGGGAATGGCCAGTACCAGTGCGGCCATGCCTTCACCAACATCGCCGGGCAGTTCCTTGTCCATCAGGATCGCCGTACTTTCGCGGGCAATCTGCAGCGCGCTCCAGAGGATGTAGCAGGCTATGCCAAGGCCGAACAGCGCATCCAGTTGCGGCCAGCCAAAACGCGCCAGCAACAGGGCCAACAGGATGCTGCCGTTCAGCAGCAGGTCCGAGCGGTAGTGCAGGGAGTCGGCCCGCACGGCGGTGGAGCCGGTCAGGCGAATGACCTTGCGCTGCAATGCCAGCAGGGCAAGGGTCAGCACCAGTGACAGCAGCATCACGGCAATGCCGATACCGGTATCCCCCAAGGGTTGCGGTGTATGCAGGCGTTCGGCTGCCTGCACGCCGATCAGCACCGCACTGACGGCGATGAACAGCGCCTGCGCCATGCCTGCCAGCGCTTCGGCTTTGCCGTGGCCAAAGCGGTGGTCGTCGTCGGCCGGTCGCAGGGCGTAATGCACCGCCAGCAAGTTGAGAAACGAGGCAACGGCATCCAGTGCCGAGTCGGTCAGCCCGGCCAGCAAGCTCACCGAGCCGCTCAGCCACCAGGCCAGCGCCTTGCTCAGTACAAGGATGCTGGCCACCGTCAGTGATGCGCGGGTGGCCAGGCGTAGCAGGCGCTGGTGTTCAGCCGGGGTGATCATCCGTGGTCAATGTCCGTGTGGGTTTCAGGCTGCCGGCACCAGGCCAAGGCTGGCCAGTTGCTCGACGCTGCCGCGGTGCTGGATCAGCCTCGGGTCGTTCAGCGGCAGGCGTTGGCCCAGCTCGCTTTCAAGAATGGCCTGCAGCTTCAGGTTGTCGACCTTGCCGTCGGGGCTGACGGCTTCTTGCAGTTTGGTCGGGTCGACCTGGGCGGTGCGGCCACCCGGGTAGTAGATGGCGCCCGTGGCGAAGTCGATGCCGAAGGCGATCAGGCCCGGGATCACGTAGAACAGGATGCCAATGGCGTCCATTGCGGCAACCACAGGGTCGATCTTGCCGCCGATCTGGCCGCGCCGGTCTGGATAGAAAATGGTGCCGCAGGCCGTCAGTTGGGTCAGCAGGGTGGCGATGAGGGCGCCACCGATGACGCGGGTCGAGATGCGCATGTAAATCTCCGAGAAGGTATTCAGCAGGGCAAGCGAAGCGCCTGCGCCTGAAGCTTAAGACCATGATAGAGCAGGCTGGGTTCGCCGTTATACTCGCGAGACTGTTCGAGGACCACCATGATTTCATTACCGATCGATGCCGTCTTGCCCGCCTTGCGCCAAGCCCTGGAAAAACGTGACGAAGCGGTGCTTGAAGCACCACCAGGCGCCGGCAAGACCACCCGCGTGCCGCTGGCGCTGCTGAACGAGCCGTGGCTGGCCGGGCAGACCATTCTCATGCTGGAACCCCGGCGTCTGGCCGCGCGGGCGGCTGCCGAGCGGCTGGCCAGCGAACTGGGCGAGCAGGTGGGCCAGACCGTGGGCTACCGCATTCGCCTGGACAGCAAGGTCGGGCCGAACACCCGCATCGAAGTGGTAACCGAAGGTATCCTCACTCGCCGCCTGCAGGCCGACCCGGCGCTGGAAGGCGTAGGCTTGCTGATCTTCGATGAGTTTCATGAGCGTAGCCTGGATGCCGACCTTGCCCTTGCGCTGAGTCTTAATGGCCGCGAACTGCTGCGTGATGACCCGCCGCTGAAAATGCTGCTGATGTCTGCCACCCTGGAGGGCGAGCGGCTGTCGCGGCTGCTGGACGATGCCCCGGTGGTTCGCAGTGAAGGGCGCATGCATCCGGTGGACATCCGCTGGGGGCGGCCGTTTCAGCCGGGCGAATTCATCGAGCCACGGGTGGTGGACAGCGTGTTGCAGGCGCTGGCCGACCAGGCTGGCAGCGTGCTGGTATTCCTGCCCGGCCAGGCGGAGATCCGCCGGGTGCACCAAAGCCTTCAGGAGGCGCTGGGTGAGCGCCCCGAGATCCTGTTGTGCCCGCTGCACGGCGAACTCGACCTCAATGCCCAGCGTGCCGCCATCGACCCTCCGCCCCAGGGCCTGCGCAAGGTGGTGCTGGCCACGAACATCGCCGAAACCAGCCTGACCATCGACGGCGTGCGTGTGGTGATCGACGCAGGCCTGGCCCGCGTGCCGCGCTTCGACCCCGGCAGCGGCATGACCCGCCTGGACACCCAGCGCATTTCCCGCGCCAGTGCCACCCAGCGCGCCGGGCGTGCCGGCCGCCTGGAGCCTGGTGTCTGCTACCGCCTGTGGTCCGAGGCCCAGCATGACCAGCTGGCCGCCTATGGCAGTGCCGAGATCCTTCAGGCCGACCTGGCCGGCCTGGCCCTGCAACTGGCGCGCTGGGGCGTTACCCCCGAGCAGTTGTGCTGGCTCGACCAGCCGCCGCCTGCTGCATTCGCCCAGGCCCAGGACCTGCTGGCGCGGCTCAATGCCTTCAAGCCCGGCAGCCGTGACAGCCTCAGCGAACATGGCCAGGCCATGGCCGAACTGCCAGCTCATCCACGCATCGCGCATTTGTTGCTACGGGGCCAGAACCTGGGCCTGGCACAGATGGCGTGCGATGTGGCTGCGTTGCTGGGGGAGCGGGATATCCAGCGGGGCGGTGGCGCCGACTTGCACAGCCGGCTGGCGCTGTTGAGCGGCGAGAGCAAGGCTGCGCGTAGTGGCCAGGGCGGCGTGCAGCGTGCCCGCCAGCTGGCTCGCCAGTACCGCGGCCTGCTGCGTGGCAAGCCTGGGGCTGCGGTCGCCGACCCCGAACACCCGCGTTGGCTGGGCGCGCTGCTGGCGCTGGCCTACCCCGACCGTGTCGCCCAGCAGCGCCGCGAGGGCGGTGCGGAGTACCGGCTGGCCAACGGCCGTGCAGCGCTGTTCGCCGAGGTCGATGCATTGATGAAGTGCCCATGGTTGGTGATCGCCGACCTGGGGAGCCGCCAAGGGCAGCGCGAAGAGCGGATCTACCTCGCCGCCGAGTTCGATCCAGCCTTGCTCGACGGTGTGCTGGCCGAGCAGGTCGAGCGGGTCGATATCCTGGATTGGGACGAGCGTGAGCAGGTGTTGCGCGCAGAGCGTCAGGTCAAGGTTGGTGAACTGGTGCTCAGCCGTGAGCCGCTGCCGGGGCTGGATGATGACGCCAGGGCAAGGGCGCTGCTTGGCCTGGTCCGGCGTAAAGGCCTGAATCTGCTGACCTGGACCCCGGAGTTGCGCCAGTGGCAGGCACGGGTGGCACTGCTGCGTCAGCTCGACGTGGAAAAGACGGGCAACAGCGAGTGGCCCGACCTGGGGGACGAGGCGTTGCTCGCCAGCCTGGAAGACTGGCTGCAGCCTTATCTGGGCAAGGTATCGCGCCTTAGCCACTTCGCCGCACTGGACCTGCCGTCGATGCTGCGTAACCTGTTGCCCTGGCCGCTGCCACAGCGGCTGGAAGAACAGGCACCTGCGCACCTGGCCGTGCCTTCCGGCTCCCACATTCGGCTGGACTACAGTGAAAACCCGCCGATTCTCGCCGTGCGCCTGCAAGAGCTGTTCGGCCTTGCCGATACCCCACGCATTGCCAATGGCCGCCAGCAGGTCAAGCTGCACCTGCTGTCACCGGCCCGCCGCCCGGTGCAGGTGACCCAGGACTTGGCCAATTTCTGGCGTACGACTTATGCCGAGGTGAAGAAGGACCTGAAAGGGCGCTATCCAAAGCATTATTGGCCAGATGACCCGCTGGTGGCCGAGGCCACCGCGCGGGCCAAGCCTCGCGGAACCTGAAGGCCTGGTTGACTGCGGTCAGCCAATCGGTTTGAGAAGGAACGTAAGTACCACACCTTGCTCGACGTTCAGCAGCGCCACAAGGTCTCCGTTGATGTGGGGATCATCCATGATGCCCCCCACCCGGTAGCCTCGATGGTCGCGCAGATGGCAAACCAGGCCTTCCTCGGTCAATTGCAGCGGTTCGATTTTCCAGTCGTCGGTGACTTGGGCAAACCAGTAGAAACCCAGGTAGCCATTGAGGCTTACACCCAGCTTTTTGGCCTCTGGGCGCCCTGGAATGCTGATGTGGTAGTGCAGGCGGTTTTCGCTGCCTGACTGGTAATGAAAGTCCATCGTCGGCGAGTCCTGTTTGCCGCCGGCCTGCAACCAGTCATCCTCAGGGGTGACGCCCCAACTGAACTTGTCGGTGCTGCGGCTCAGGCGCAGCGGGATGTTGCCTTTGGCGCCGCGCACGTACAGCTTGCCGCGAAACGATCTGGCAAACCCGGTTTGAATGGCTTCGTTCATGGTGTGCTCCACGATTGGCATTGAGGGGGCACCCTAATGCCAAGTGCGCAGACCACAGCAGATCGAAGGCCTTCCCGTGTTGGTTCAAGTGCTGGCTTCGCTCTCCAGCAGCATGAACAGGCGGTACAACACCACCGTGCTGAACAGCTGCAGGAAGCCGCTGAGGCTGTCCATGGCCAGCTCCATGCCGGGCGATGGCTCGGGGAAGGCCATCAGCAGCAGCCCGTCGATCAGCCAGATCGGTGCCAGCACGGCCACCACGCAGATCATGATGCGCATGAAGTGCCCGGTGGTCATGGCTGCGCTTTCGCGCATCGCCTGCACCACGGGGCGGCCGCGCAGTACCAGCAGGTACTCGGCGAACACCAGGTTGATCATGATCCACACGCCCGGGAAGATGAACAGCGCCAGGCCCGCCATGATCAGCAGTGAGCTGATGAGGATCAGCAGGGCCAGCTGCGGCCACAGTTGCAGGGCGCGGGCGAACAGGTCGCGCTTGGCGATGTCCTGGCCGTTGCTGCGGGTGTGCAGGTAAAGGATCAGCGCGGCGCTGTACAGTGGGTAGAACAGCAGGCTGACCAGCATGCCGTAGGCCGGTGATGCCTGGTCGCCCAGCTGCCGGTACAGCAGTTGGGTGAGCAGGGCTTCCAGCACCACCAGCGGCAGGCACAGCTGGAGGATGTTCGGCAGGTGGCGGCGGAAGAAGTACAGGGAGTCGCGCAGAACGCTCAGCGGATTCATCAGTCAACATCGCATGGCAGTTAAAACAGGGGCCTAACTTTAGCCCAAAGCGGGCTTGCGGCTGTCACTTGCTGAAAAAAGTTTCACCGCAGCGGTGATTGAATCCCGCGCCGGTACGCCCCATCTTTGACGCTGTCCGTTGTCCCGCTACCCCACGAGGTCGCCCCATGAACACTGAAGAACAAACCCTGATCGACGGCCTGTTCGGCCGCATCAAGCAAGCCGAAGACCCGAGCCAGCCGCGTGACGCGCAGGCCCAGGCGTGTATCGAGCAACACCTGCGCCAGCAGCCGGCGGCGCCTTACTACATGGCCCAGGCCATCCTGGTGCAGGAGGCGGCAATCAAGCGCCTCGACGAGCAGAACAAGCAACTGGAGGCCGAGTTGCAGCAGGCCCGGGCTCAGGCCCAGGCCGCACAAGCCGCCACCAGTGCGCCAAGCAATGGCGGTGGTGGTTTCCTGTCCAGCATCTTTGGTTCGGGTGGGCGTAACGCGGCCCCGGCTGTGCAGCCTCAGCGCCCTTCGGCGCCGCCTGTAGCGTCCGGTGGTGGCTGGCGCGAGCCGTCGGCACCTGGCTTCTCCCAGCCGCAAGCGCAACAGCCCGGCTTTGGCGCGGGGCCAGCGCGCAGTGGTGCCAGCAGCTTCTTGGGCGGCGCCATGCAGACAGCAGCAGGTGTAGCCGGTGGTGTGTTGCTGGCGCAGGGCATCAGCAGCCTGTTCAACCACAACTCGCAGCCGCAAGAGGTGGTCGAGGTGATCAAGGAAGAGCCGACACCGGCCAGTGACAGCGGCGGCTGGAACGACCAGGGCGGGCAGCAGCAAGTGGCTGACAACGGTGGTTGGGGCAATGACCAAGGCGGTTATGCCGACACCGATTACGGCAGCGATGATGGCGGGTTCTTCTCGGACGACGATTCGTACGTCTGACAGGTCTGGCATACTGCTGGCATTTCTGGGGGCTGCTTTGCAGCCCTCTGTATTCCAGGCCGACCATGAGGTTCAAGGTGAAAAAGATCGCGCTGTTCGCCGATGTGCAGAACCTCTACTACACCGTGCGCCAGGCCCATGGCTGCCATTTCAACTACACCGAATTGTGGGCCGACGTCAGCCGTGAAGGCCAGATCGTCGAAGCCGTGGCCTATGCCATCGACCGTGGCGACAGCAAGCAACAGCAGTTCCAGCAGATCTTGCGCAACCTCGGTTTCGATGTGCGCCTCAAACCCTTCATCCAGCGCAGCGACGGCTCGGCCAAAGGTGACTGGGATGTGGGTATCACCCTGGATGTAATCGATGCAGCCAGCCGGGTCGACCAGGTGGTGCTGGCCTCTGGTGATGGCGATTTCGACTTGCTGCTGGAGCGGGTGATCCAGCGCCATGGCACCGAGGCCGTGGTATATGGCGTGCCGGGGCTCACCGCCTTGTCGCTGATCCGTGCCGCCACCCGTTATGTGCCCATCGAGGGTAAGCTATTGCTCAAACATTGAGGCCCTTGCATGGAACGTATTGCTGTCATCGACTTTGAAACCACCGGTATCACCCCCAGCGCAGGTTGCCGTGCCACCGAAGTGGCGGTGGTGATGCTGGAGGACGGGCGCATCGTCGAGCGCTACCAGAGCCTGATGAACGCGGGCGTGCCGGTACCGGCCTTCGTTGCCGGGTTGACCGGGATCACCACTGCCATGCTGCGCAGCGCGCCGCCGGTGGACAAGGTAATGAACGAAGTGGCCGAGTTTGTCGGCGACACCCCGTTGCTGGCACACAATGCGGCGTTCGACCAGAAGTTCTGGGATTACGAACTGAGCCGCATCGGTCGTAGCCGCCGCCAGTCGTTCGCCTGCTCCCTGCTGTTGTCGCGGCGCCTGCTGCCAATGGCGCCGAATCACAAGCTGGGCACCCTGACCCGCTGGGCCGGGCTGCCGGACACCGGTACCGCGCACCGGGCCATGGCCGATGCCGAGATGGCGGCCAACCTGTTGCAACACCTGGCCGGTGAACTGCGTCAGGCCCATGGTATCCAGCAACTTTCACACGAGTTCCTGTGCCGCTTGCAGAAAGTGCCCGCCGCGAAGATTCGCGAAACCTTGGCCAAATCCCGTTAAGGCTTCCCACCACCCAAACCGAACGCACCAAAAGTGTGCCGCTCATTTGCGCCGGTTCTGTAACGTATCTTCACTCAGGCAGGCCGTTAAACTGAGTCACCCGTAAACGGATTTCGAGTTTTCCCATGCCTGCCGCCCGTCGTTTCCCACTGTTGCTCATTGGTGCTTTCCTGGCCTTGTACCTGGTCTGGGGGTCTACCTACCTGTTCATTCGCATCGGCGTGGAGAGCTGGCCGCCGATGCTCATGGCCGGCGTGCGCTTCCTGATTGCCGGGGGCCTGCTGTACGGTTTCTTGCGCTGGCGTGGCGTGCCGGCACCGACCTGGCCGCAATGGCGGGCAGCGGGAGCGATCGGCTTTTTGCTGCTCAGTTGTGGCAACGGCGGTGTGACCGTGGCCGAACACGCTGGGGTGGCGTCGGGTGTGGCGGCGCTGGCAGTGGCGACAGTGCCGTTGTTCACTTTGCTGTTTGGCCTGCTGTTCGGGCACCGTAATTCGAAGCTGGAGTGGGCGGGCATCGCTTTGGGGCTGGTGGGCATCGGCATGCTGAACATGGGGTCCAACTTGCAGGCGAGCCCGATTGGTGCGGCGCTGATCATTTTCGCGGCGGCGTCGTGGGCATTCGGCTCGGTGTGGAGCAAGACCTTGCCGTTGCCTCAGGGGCCGATGGCCAGTGCTGCGGAAATGCTGGTGGGTGGTGCGGTGCTGTTGCTGGGCAGCGTGCTGTCGGGCGAGCGCATGACGCAGATGCCGACTGCCGCTGGCTGGGGAGCGCTGGCCTACCTGGTGTTCTTCGGCTCGATCCTGGCGTTCAGTGCCTACATGTACCTGCTCAAACATGTGCGCCCGGCTGCCGCCACCAGCTATGCCTACGTCAACCCGGCAGTGGCTGTGCTGCTGGGCATTGTCTTTGCCGGTGAACAGATTGGTGCCGAAGAGTGCGTGGCCATGGCAGTGATCATCGGTGCAGTGGTGCTGATCGGCCTGCCACAGTGGCGCAAGGCGCCCCAGCCCCCTCAGCCGTTGAAAGGCGAAATCTGCAAGTAGGCAGGGGCGATGCGGTAAACTTGCCGCCTTCGCTGAACCCCCTGACGGTATTGCCATGAATTTCGCCAAACTCGGCCTGATCGAACCGCTGCTGCGCACGCTGCAGCAACTGGACTACACCACCCCGACCCCGGTGCAGGCCAAGGCCATCCCTGCCGTGCTGGCTGGCCGCGACCTGATGGCCGCAGCCCAGACCGGCACCGGCAAGACTGCGGGCTTTGCCTTGCCTGTGTTGCAGCGCCTGGCGCTGGAGGGTGAAAAAGTGGCCAGCAACTCGATCCGTGCGCTGGTGCTGGTGCCCACACGCGAGCTGGCCGAGCAGGTGCACAACAACGTGCGCGAGTACGCCGAGAACCTGCCGCTGAGCACTTACGCGGTGTACGGCGGGGTCAGTATCAACCCGCAGATGATGCGCCTGCGCCGTGGCGTCGACCTGCTGGTGGCCACCCCGGGCCGCTTGCTCGACCTGTTCCGGCAAAACGCGGTGAAGTTCAACCAGGTGCAAACGCTGGTGCTGGATGAAGCCGACCGCATGCTCGACCTGGGCTTTGCCGAAGAACTGCAATCGGTGTACGCCGCGCTGCCACGCAAGCGCCAGACGTTGCTGTTTTCCGCCACCTTCTCCGACCAGATCCGCATGCTGGCGGGGCTGGCGCTGAATGACCCGCTCAGCATCGAAGTGAGCCCGCGCAATGCCACGGCCGCCAGCGTCAAGCAGTGGCTGGTGCCTGTGGATAAAAAGCGCAAGGTCGACCTGTTCTGCCACCTGCTGCGCAAACAGCGCTGGAAGCAGGTGCTGGTATTTGCCAAGACCCGCAATGGCGTTGACCAGCTGGTAGAGCGCTTGCTGGCCGAGGGTGTGAATGCCGATGGTATCCACGGTGACCGGCCGCAAGCCACCCGCCAGCGCGCGCTGGACAGCTTCAAGGCCCGCGAGGTGCAGGTGCTGGTGGCGACCGACGTGGCGGCCCGTGGCCTGGACATCGATGATCTTCCGTTGGTGGTCAACCTCGACTTGCCGATCGTGGCCGAGGATTACGTGCACCGCATCGGCCGTACTGGGCGAGCCGGCAACAAGGGCGAGGCCATTTCGCTGGTGTGCGCGGATGAAGTGCAACTGCTGGCGGCCATCGAAGTGCTGACTCGCCAGACACTGCCGCGCCATGAAGAGCCGGACTTCATCCCCGATCACCGAGTGCCGATGACCGATGCCACTGGCCAGGTGATCAAGAAGCCGAAGAAGCCCAAGAAGCCGAAAGAGAACAGCGCCAAGCGTGGGCTGGGGCGCTGGATGGACAGCACTGAAGCGGGTAATGCGGAGCCGGCGGTCAAGGCGGTGCGCAAGGTGCCAAGCTTCAATGGTGGGCCGCGTAAGCGTAAGCCTTGAGATTTTTGGGGCCGCTTTGCGGCCCCGGCAATCTATCAGGAATCCCGCGCCAGCCAATCCGCCGCCGCCCGCCCGGCGCGCAAGCCGCTGGCAAAGCACGCCGTCAGCAAATACCCCCCGGTCGGCGCCTCCCAGTCCAGCATCTCGCCGGCACAGAACACCCCCGGCATGCCCTTGACCATCAACCCCTCATCCAGCCCCTCGAAGCGCACCCCGCCAGCACTGCTGATCGCTTCATCCAGCGGCCGCGTACGCACCAGTGTGATCGGCAATGCCTTGATCGCCTGAGCCAGCGCCTGCGGGTCGGCAAAGGTCGCCTGATCGGTCAGCTCGCGCAGCAACGCAGCCTTCACTCCGTCAATCCCCAACTGGCTGTGCAAGTGTTTGGCCATGGAGCGCGAGCCGCGTGGCTTGGCCAGTGCCTGGGCAATCTTGTCCACAGGCTTGTCCGGCAGCAGGTCGAGCAACAGCAGCCCACGGCTTTCGCGATTGATGGCCTCGCGCACCAATGCCGACCAGGCATATACCAGGCTGCCCTCCACCCCTTGCGCGGTGAGGATGAACTCGCCCTTGCGCGGTGCGTTGCCCGGAACGCTGAGGGCAATGTTCTTCAGCGGTGCGCCCGCGAACTTGTCCTTGAGCAGTGCGCTCCAGCCCTCAACTTCAAAACCGCAGTTACTCGGCTGCAAAGGCGAGATATCCACAGCCCGTTCGGCCAGCAGCGCTTGCCAGCTGCCGTCGGAGCCCAGTCGCGCCCAGCTGCCACCGCCCAGCGCCAGCACTACGACCGCAGCCTTCACCGCACGCTCGCCCTGTGGATAAGCAATCCTTAAGGCGCCATCCGCGTCCCAGCCCAGCCAGCGGTGTCGGGTGTGGATAACTACCCCGGCGTCGCGCAGGCGCTTGAGCCAGGCACGCAGCAGTGGCGCGGCTTTCATGTCGGTGGGGAACACCCGGCCCGAGGTACCGACGAAGGTCTCGATGCCCAAACCGTGAATCCACTGGCGCAAGGCGTCGGCATCGAAGTCGCGCAGCAGCGCATCGATTTCGCCCTGACGCCCGGCATAGCGGGCAACGAAGGCCGGGTAGGGCTCGGAGTGGGTGATGTTCATGCCGCCAACACCCGCCAGCAGGAACTTGCGGCCCACGGAAGGCATGGCATCGAACACCTCGACCGCCAGGCCCGCGTGGGCCAGTGCTTCTGCGGCCATCAGGCCGGCAGGGCCGCCACCGATGACGACAGCGAGGGGAGAGGAGGCGGGGTTGAGATCGGGCATGGTGGGCAGCAGGCTGTGGAAAAGAGGCGCATTCTAGCGCAGCGCTGCCCATGGAAGCACTGGTCAAAAAATAATCAGTATCCTGCAGGCCTTGCCCGCAAAGGGCTACAGCGCCTTTCCCGCAGGTTATCCACAAGCGGCTCCACAGTCATTGTGAACAACCGATGACCCGTGCAGCGCTGTGGTGAAGAATGCCGTGGCGCCTGGCCAAGGCCTCGCGGTCCTTGCTGTAGCCGCCGCCGATCACACCCACCACCGGGATATCGCGGCCCAGGCAATGGCGCAGCACTGCTTCGTCACGGGCAGCAACGCCAGCGTCGGTCAGTTGCAGGTAACCCAGCGCGTCGTCCTTGTGCACATCGACGCCAGCGTCATACAACACCAGGTCGGGTTGGTAGAGGGGCAGCAGGTAGTTGAGGGCGTCGTCCACCACCTTCAGGTAGGCTGCGTCGCCCATGCCGCGTGGCAGGGGGATGTCCCAATCGCTTTGTGCCTTGCGCGCCGGGAAGTTTTGTTCGCAATGCAGCGACACGGTGATGGCCTCGGGTGTGTCTTGCAGAATGCGTGCGGTGCCGTCGCCCTGGTGCACATCGCAGTCGAAGATCAGCACCCGGTGTACCCGGCCAGCCTCCAGCAGGTAGCGGCTGATCACGGCCAGGTCGTTGAAAATGCAGAAGCCGGCGGGGTGGTCGTAATGGGCGTGGTGGGTGCCGCCAGCGAGGTGGCAGGCGATGCCGTGCTGCAGCGCCATTTCGGCGGTCAGCAGCGAGCCACCTACGGCGCGTACGGTGCGCCGGGCCAGGGCTTCGCTCCAGGGCAGGCCGAGGCGGCGCTGGTCCTCGCGGGACAGTTCGCCGTTCATGTAGCGTTCGATGTAGCTGCGGTCGTGGGCCAGGGCGAGGATGTCGTTGGGGCAGATGTCCGGGCGCAGCAGGGCCTGATCAGTGGTCAGCCCGCTGTCGACCAGGTGGTCGTGCAGCAGGCGGAACTTGTCCATCGGGAAGCGGTGTTCGGCGGGGAACTCCGGGCTGTAGTCTTCGTGGTAGATCAGCGGCAGCGGCATGGGGTGTTCGCAATCGGGGCCAGTGCTGATCTTGCCAGTTATCGCCCTGCGCTGGCCAATACGCGTTGCCAGTCCGGCTCGTTAAGGCGCCCGAGGATACGCGCCTTGCCGTTGCCATCCACCGACACGAACAGGGCGCTGGCATAGCCGCTTTCACGCTCGCCCCCCACAACGTTCTGCTGGCGGGCGAAATGGTCGATGCAGCCGTTGTGGGTTACCAGCACCAGGTTATGCCCGGGCCGTTTATGGGCCAATGCCTCACTGGCGAATTGCTTGTCGCAACCTTCCAGCCAGTCCTCGCTGGCCACCGCCTGGCCGAGGATGAAGTGCGCGGTTTGCCGGGTACGCAGTTTCGGGCTGCTGAGCAGGTCGGCATTGTCCAGGCCCAACTGGTGCAGCCCCTGGCCAACGCGGCCAGCGGCCTGGCTGCCGGCCACGGTGATACCGGTGGGGTCGTCCAGGCAGGGGCCGGGCGCGCTGTCGCAGCGTTCGGCGTGGCGGATCATCACGATCACTGCGCCATCGGCCCAATCCTGCAGCAGGCCGCTGTCACTCAGTTGTTGCTCGTTGCCAAGGTCCACGATATGCGTCCTCGTCGCCAGCCAGGTGGTCAACGCCGCCACGACCATGCACAGGCCAAGGGCGGCACCGAGGGCTTTGCGGGACAGGCGTCGCTTGCGCCGGGCGTGGATGGCAGGGTGCCCCAGGGTATTGCTCGATAGCATGCGTTGCTCCATTTGGCATGGCCGCGCTTGGCGCGGCAGTGATGGCGGCATCCTGCCAAGCACCCTGTCGGGAGGCAGTGAAGGGCATGTGAAAATTGCATTCGGCTGATGGCGGCTGGGTGAAACCTGCGCCCGCGCCTACGCTGTAAACTGCAACACGGCAAAACCGGAGCAGGCCCGATGACCCCCATTCTTGAACTGGAAAGCGCACGGCTGGTGCTGCGCCAATGGCATGACGACGACCTGCGCGAGTTCGCCGCGCTGTGTGCAGACCCCCAGGTAATGCGCTACTTCCCGGCGCCGCTGACGCGCCTTGAAGCGGCTGCACTGATTGGCCGCGTGCGTGGGCACTTCAACGAGTACGGTTTTGGTTTATGGGCGCTGGAGCGCAAGGACAGCGGTGCGTTCATCGGCATGACCGGGTTGTTGCATGTCGGCTTTGATGCCGATTTTGCGCCGGCTGTGGAGATTGGCTGGCGCCTGGCACGGCGGCACTGGGGCCTGGGTTTCGCCAGCGAAGCGGCGTGGACCTGCCTGCGTTGTGCTTTCGCCCAATTGCGCCTGGAAGAGGTGGTGTCGTTCACTAGCGAGAGCAACCTGCCGTCGCAGAAGGTGATGCAGGCCATTGGCATGCAGCAGGACCTGAACGGCAGCTTCGAACACCCCCGCCTGCCCGAGGGCCACCCGCTGCGCCCGCATGTGCTGTACCGCATCGACCGCGCACACTGGGAAAAGACCCTGCGTGCCTGAATGCACGGCCATGCCCGGCGCGAATGACAAACCCTGTATCATTCGCCCTTATCAAAGAGCGCTGTAGAGACGTGTTGCCTTGCGAGGAGAACCCCCAATGAGTCATGTGTTGGACGACCTGGTCGACCTGTTGAGCCTCGAAGCCATCGAGGAGAACCTGTTCCGTGGACGTAGCCAGGACCTGGGCTTCCGCCAGCTGTACGGTGGGCAAGTGCTGGGCCAGTCCTTGTCGGCGGCCAGCCAGACGGTAGAGGACGCTCGCCATGTGCATTCGTTGCACGGCTACTTCCTGCGCCCGGGCGATGCCAGCCTGCCGGTGGTGTACTCGGTTGACCGCGTGCGCGATGGCGGCAGCTTCAGCACCCGGCGGGTGACGGCGATTCAGAAGGGCCAGACCATCTTCACCTGCAGCGCGTCGTTCCAGTACGACGAGGAAGGTTTCGCGCACCAGGCGCAGATGCCAGACGTGGTCGGCCCGGAAAACCTGCCCACCGAGGTGGAGCTGGCCCGCGCCATGGCCGACCAGCTGCCAGAGCGCATTCGCGACAAGGTGCTGTGCGCCAAGCCGATCGAAATTCGCCCGGTCACCGAGCGCGACCCGTTCAACCCCAAGCCTGGCGACCCGGTGAAGTACGCCTGGTTCCGCGCCGACGGCAACCTGCCCGACGTACCTGCCCTGCACAAATACATGCTGGCCTACGCCTCGGATTTTGGTCTGCTGACCACTTCGCTGTTACCGCATGGCAAATCGGTGTGGCAGCGCGACATGCAGATCGCCAGCCTCGACCATTCGCTGTGGTTCCATGGCAACCTGCGTGCCGACGAGTGGCTGCTGTATGCCACCGACAGCCCATGGGCCGGTAATTCCCGCGGTTTCTGCCGTGGCAGCATCTTCAACCAGGCCGGGCAACTGGTGGCATCGTCGAGCCAGGAAGGCCTGATTCGCCACCGTAAGGACTGGGCATGAGCCTGGGCGAGGTACGCAACTGGGTGTTCGACATGGACGGCACCCTGACCGTGGCCGTGCACGATTTCGCCGCCATACGCGTGGCGCTGGACATCCCGGCCGAGCACGACATCCTCACCCACCTGGCGGCCTTGCCGGCAGCCGAAGCGGCAGCCAAGCATGCCTGGCTGCTGGAGCACGAACGCGACCTGGCGCTCGCCTCCACAGCGGCCACCGGGGCGGTGGAGCTGGTGCGTGAGTTGGCCGAGCGTGGTTGCCGGCTGGGTATTCTCACCCGCAATGCACGTGAGCTGGCGCATGTGACGCTGGAGGCCATCGGCCTGGCGGACTGCTTCCCGGTGGAGCACATTCTGGGACGTGACGAGGCCGCACCTAAGCCGAGCCCGGATGGGTTGCTGAAGATTGCCAGTGCCTGGGGCGTGGCGCCGAGCGAGCTGGTGATGGTGGGGGATTACCGGTTCGACCTGGACTGCGGGCGCGCGGCGGGCGCGCGGACGGTGCTGGTGAACTTGCCGGATAACCCATGGCCGGAGCTGGTGGATTGGCATGCTGCCGATTGCCGGAAATTGAAGGTGATGCTGGGTTGACCGTTGTGTCGCCTGTACGGGCCCTTTGGCGGGCATGCCCGCGAAAGGGCCTGACCTGTCTATGCTGAACTCCACTCTTTCCCCTGATACGGAGACCCACCCATGACCAGCAAAGCCATCTACGTACAACCCGGCGGCGGCTACGACAAGGTAGAGGTCGGCACCCGCGAGGCTGCCGCGCCCGAGGCCGGCGAGATCACCGTGCGCTTGCACGCCAGCTCCCTCAACTACCACGACTTCGCCGTGGTCAGCGGCATGTGGGGCCCGAGCGAGCGGCGCATCCCCATGGCCGATGGCGCCGGCGAAGTGGTCGCGGTGGGGGCTGGTGTCACCGAGTTCCAGGTTGGCGACCACGTGGTCAGCACCTTTTTCCCCGACTGGCTCGACGGCCAGGCCAATGTCGAAGGCTTTGCCAGAGTGCCCGGCGACGGCATCGATGGTTATGCCCGTGAACAGGTCACTGCCCGCGCTACCGCGTTTACCCTGGCACCCAAGGGCTTCAGCCACGCCGAGGCGGCTACGCTGACTACAGCCGGCCTTACCGCCTGGCGTGCGTTGATGAGCGATGACCACCTCAAGCCGGGCGACACGGTGCTGGTACAGGGCACGGGTGGCGTGTCGATCTTCGCCCTGCAGTTCGCCAAGCTGGCCGGCGCCACGGTAATCGCCACCTCGTCCAGCGATGCCAAGCTGGAGCGCCTCAAGGCCCTGGGTGCCGATCACCTTATCAATTACAAGAGCACCCCTGCCTGGGGTGAAAAAGTGCGCGAGCTGACCGGTAATCGCGGCGTCGATCATGTGATTGAAGTGGGCGGCCCGGCGACGTTGGAGCAGTCGATGATTGCCGCGCGCATTGGTGGGCATGTGTCGCTGATCGGCATCCTCACCGGTGTGGCGGGGCAGTTGCCGCTGGTACAGGCGCTGGTGCGACAAATTCGCCTGCAAGGTGTGCTGGTGGGCAGCCGCGCGCAGCAACAGGCGATGGTGCGGGCAATCGATGCCAACGGGCTGCGGCCAGTGGTGGACAAGCACTTCGAGCTGGAGCAGATCGTCGAGGCGTTCCGTTACCAGGAAAGCAACCGGCATTTCGGCAAGATTTGCCTGACCTGGTGAGGTGAGCCGGCCGAATGTAACGGCCGGGTGGGCACAACATCTAATCCGGCAGCAACCGGTCACGGCTGTTGGACAGGTGCAGGCAGATCGCCGCCCGCGCTGCATCCGGGTCTTGCCGGCGGATGGCATTGAGCACGGCCTCATGCTCCAGGTTCGCCAGGTAAGCCTGCCGCGCCAGCTTCGCCCCACCGCGTTCGGCCAGCGCCATGCGGTTGCGGGGGATCAGGCTGTTGCCCAGTTGCAGCAGCATCTCGGTGAAGTACAGGTTACCCGTGGCCTCGGCAATCAACAGGTGGAAGCGCCGGTCCGCCTCGATGCAGCTGTCACCAGCCGCCGCCAGGTCCTGGTAGTCATCCAGTGCCTGGCGCATGCGAGCCAGGTGCCCCTCGTCACGGCGCAGCGCGGCCAGAGCAGCGGCCTGGCCTTCCAGGCCAATGCGCAGCTCCAGCAGGTCGCGCACATTGGCTGCGCTCTCCGCGCCGATGCGCAGCCCCGCCTGCGGCTGGCGCTCCATCACGAAGGTACCGATACCGTGGCGCGGCTCCACCAGCCCCGAGGCCTGCAATTTCGACAAGGCTTCACGCACCACCGTGCGGCTGACGCCATGCTCGCGCACCAGGGTGTTCTCCGAGGGCAATTTGTCCCCAGGCCTGAAGGTACCCAACAAAATCTGTTGGGTCAGGCTGGAGACCAGGTCATGGGCGCGGCTATGGCCGCGTTTGTGCGTGTGTTCGGGTTCCATGGTGTGAGCCACTTCTTGTTGTACTTGTACGACAAGTTAAACCATTAAAATATTTTTTGCCGTTTTTTCCTGTCGCCAATCCCACGAGTAGCCACTTTGATTTTGCACGATCGCAGCAATTTGGCATTGTGACAGCTTGTATTTTGCCTATTTGTCGACTTTGTTGATCTTGTCGTACAACTTCGCTGGGCATATGCTCATCCCACTGCCATGTCAGACAACCCAGACCCGCACAAAAACAATTAGTGGGAGATTCACAAGTGAACGACACCCTCGCTCCGTCTGCCCGGACTGAAGGCGACGCGTTGGCCAGTGCCGTGGCCAAGGTCAAGCGCCACGTCCTGCCGCTGTTCGTCATCATGTTCATCGTCAACTACCTCGACCGCGTCAATATCGGTTTCATCCGCCCGCACCTGGAAAGCGACCTGGGTATCAGTGCCGCGGCTTATGGCTTTGGTGCCGGCTTGTTCTTCATCGGCTACGCCCTGTTCGAAGTGCCTTCGAACATGTTGCTGCAGAAGGTGGGGGCGCGGCTTTGGCTGACGCGCATCATGTTCACCTGGGGGCTGGTGGCCACGGCCATGGCGTTTGTGCAGAACGAAACCCAGTTCTACGTGCTGCGCTTTTTGCTGGGTGTTGCCGAAGCGGGCTTCTTCCCCGGTGTGATCTACTACTTCACCCGCTGGCTGCCAGGTGCGGAGCGCGGCAAGGCGATTGCCATCTTCCTCAGCGGCTCGGCGCTGGCCTCGCTGATTTCCGGGCCGCTGGCCGGTGCGCTGATGCAGATTCAGGGCCTGGGTATGCATGGCTGGCAGTGGATGCTGTTCATCGAAGGCATGGCCTCGGTGGTGCTGTGCTTCTTCGTGTTCTTCTGGCTGGATTCCAAACCACAGGATGCCAAGTGGTTGAGCCAGGCCGAGCAAGACGCGCTCGTGGCTACCATCGACCGCGAGCAGCGAGAGCGCGAAGCGGTGGGGGCGGTCAAACCATCGGCCTGGAGCCTGCTGAAGGACCGCCAGATTGTCCTGTTCTGCCTCATCTACTTCTGCATCCAGCTGACTATCTACGCTGCCACCTTCTGGTTGCCGAGCATCATCAAGCGCATGGGTGACCTCAGCGACTTGCAGGTAGGCTTCTTCAACTCGATCCCGTGGCTGATCTCGATCCTGGCCATGTATGCCTTCGCTGCCGGTTCTGCGCGCTGGAAGTTCCAGCAGGCGTGGGTGGCCGGGGCGCTGGTGGTCGCTGCCATCGGCATGTTCGTGTCCACCACCGGCGGGCCGGTGTTTGCCTTCGTGGCCGTGTGCTTCGCCGCCATCGGTTTCAAGTCGGCGTCGTCTCTGTTCTGGCCGATTCCACAGGGTTACCTGGACGCCCGCATCGCGGCGGCCGTGATCGCCCTGATCAACTCGGTCGGCAACCTTGGTGGCTTCGTCGCCCCTACCACCTTCGGTTTTCTGGAGCAGCAGACCGGCTCGATCCAAGGCGGCCTGTATGGCCTGGCGGTGACCTCGGTGCTGGCGGCCATAGCCATCTTCTTTGTACGCACTCGCCCGAAGGGCGCCCCTTCTGACGACCTCAAGGCCCGTTCGGCCCTGGGCCAGACCCACTGATGACTGCGAGACAACAACCATGAATATGCAGACCAATCCCGCCGTTCACACCAGCACCCCAGTGGTCACCGACCTGCGCGTGATCCCTGTGGCTGGCCATGACAGCATGCTGCTCAACCTCAGTGGCGCCCATGGCCCGTTCTTTACCCGCAACGTAGTGGTGCTGCGCGACAGCGCTGGCAACACCGGGCTGGGTGAAGTGCCGGGTGGGGAAAAAATTCGGCAAACCCTGGAAGACGCCCGCAGCCTGGTGGTCGGCCAGCCGATCGGCCATTACCAGCGCGTGCTCAATGCCATGCGCCAGAGCTTCGCCAACCGCGACTCGGCGGGGCGCGGGCTGCAAACCTTCGACCTGCGCATTACCGTGCATGCGGTAACCGCCATCGAATCGGCGCTGCTCGACCTGCTCGGCCAACACCTCAACGTGCCGATGGCGGCATTGCTGGGTGAAGGGCAGCAACGCGATGCCGTGAAGATGCTGGGTTACCTGTTCTACATCGGCGACCGCCAGCAGACCGACCTGGCCTACCGTAACGAAGCCGATGCCGAGGATGACTGGTTCCGCGTGCGCCACGAAAAGGCCCTGACCCCGGAAGCAGTGGTGCGCCTGGCGGAGGCCGCCAAGGCGCGTTATGGATTCAGTGACTTCAAGCTCAAGGGCGGTGTACTGCGGGGAGAAGAAGAGATGGAGGCGGTAACGGCCCTGGCCGAGCGCTTCCCCGAAGCCCGTATTACCCTCGACCCGAACGGTGCGTGGTCGTTGAAGGAAGCCATTGCCCTGTGCCGCGACAAGCACGACGTGCTGGCCTACGCCGAAGACCCGTGCGGTGCCGAGAACGGTTACTCGGGCCGCGAGGTGATGGCCGAGTTCCGTCGCGCCACCGGCTTGCCGACCGCCACCAACATGATCGCCACCGACTGGCGGCAGATGGGCCATGCAATCCAGTTGCAGTCAGTGGACATCCCGCTGGCCGACCCGCACTTCTGGACCTTGCAGGGTTCGGTACGGGTGGCGCAGATGTGCAATGACTGGGGGCTGACCTGGGGTTCGCATTCGAACAACCACTTCGACATTTCGCTGGCGATGTTCACCCAGGTGGCGGCTGCGGCGCCGGGTGAGATCACTGCGATCGACACTCACTGGATCTGGCAGGATGGCCAGCGCCTGACCCGCGAGCCGCTGCGCATTGTCGACGGGCATGTACGGGTACCGGCACGGCCGGGGCTGGGGGTGGAGCTGGATGAGGATCAGCTGGCCAAGGCGCATGAGTGCTACCGCAACATGGGCCTGGGCGCGCGGGATGACAGCGTGGCGATGCAGTTCCTGATTCCGGGGTGGAGCTTCGATAACAAGCGGCCTTGCCTGGTGCGTTAAAGCTGCCGGTCTCTTCGCGGGCTTGCCCGCGAAGAGGCCATCACCTTTTATCCTGCTTCAAAGAAGGTCCGCGCCATCTCTACAAATGTCCCCAGCACCGGGTTGGGGTTATCCCGGCAGTAGGCCAAAAATATCTCTGCCTGCTGCTCCATCCCCACCAGCGGCCTGAACACCACCTGTTCCAGGCGCAGCGCCTGCGCCGAGGCCGGTACCACCGCGCACCCCAACCCCACATTGACCAGGCCCAGAATAGAATGCGTCTGCCCCAGCTGGTGCAGGTACTTCGGCTGCACTTCGTGCCGCGCAAACAGGTTGGCAATGCGGTCATGGAAGTAGCGCCCTTCGTTGGCGCTGTACATCACGAAAGGCTGCTCATCGAAGTCGCTTGGCCTGATCCGCTCGCGCGGTGCCAGCGCATGCCCGGCGGGCAGGGCGGCGACGAAGGGTTCGCGGTGAATCGGCAGGTACTCCACGCGCGCACTGGGCAGCACCTGGCGCACCAGGCCGACATCGATCAGACCGGCTTCCAGGTCGTGCACCTGGGTACTGGAAACCCGTTCGCTGAGGACCAGTTCGATATCCGGCAGCGTCTGCCCGGCATGCACCAGCAAGCGCGGGATCATGCTGTAGGCCCCCACCGCCGTGAAGCCCAGGGTCAGCCGGCCTGCCTCGCCATGGGCGATGCGCCGTGCCGAGTGGCTGGCCGAGTCGGCAATTTGCAGGATGCGCCGGGCGTCTTCAAGAAAGCTCTGGCCCGCCAGGGTCAGCCGCGCCTGGCGGTTGTTACGCTCAAGCAGCAGTACACCCAGGGAATGTTCCAGCAGTTGTATCTGCCGGCTCAACGGCGGTTGAGTCATGTGCAGGCGGGTGGCGGCACGGCCGAAATGCAGCTCTTCGGCAACGGCCACGAAGCAGCGCAACTGGTGCAGCTCCATGATTCAATTCCTGAATTATTCGATCCAGTATCTATATTAGACCTGTATCAATTGCAGGCCTAGCATCGAGTCATGTCTTCGAACTGCCGGATGCTCAACATGAACGAAAATGCCATCGAAGTGCTGCTGACCCAGCCAGTCCCCGAGGCCATCGATGCCCAGCTGGTCAGCGCTTATCAGGTGCATCGCCTGTATCAACAGCGCGACCCGCAACAGCTGATCAACGACGTTGGCCCACGCATTCGCGGTGTGGTCACTGGCGGTGCCAAAGGGCTGTCCAATGCGCTGATGGATCAGCTGCCCGCGCTGGAGATCATCGCCATCAGCGGCATCGGTACCGACGCCGTGGACCTGCGCCATGCAGCCAGCCGCGGCATCCATGTCACCACAACACCGGGTGTACTCACCGCCGACGTGGCTGACCTGGCGATGGGCCTGATCATCAACACCTTGCGCCGTTTGGGCGAGGGCGAACGGCTGGTGCGCGATGGTTTGTGGGGCAAGGTCGACCTGCCGCTGGCGCGGCGGGTCAGTGGTATCGACCTGGGCATTGTCGGGCTTGGCCAGGTGGGCAAGGCGATTGCCCGGCGTGCGGCGGCATTCGACATGCGCATTGCCTACAACGGGCGGCGTGAACAGCCGGAAACGGGCTACCGCTATGAGGCTGACCTGGTCGAGCTGGCGCGGTCGGTGGACGTGCTGGTGGTCGCTGCCTCCGCCGATGGCGGGCAGGTGTTGGTAACGGCCGAGGTGCTGGAGGCACTGGGGCCGAATGGTTACCTGATCAACGTGGCGCGCGGCAAGTTGGTGGATGAAGACGCGCTGGTCGAGGCATTGCGCGAGCAGCGTATCGCCGGCGCCGGGCTGGACGTGTTCGTCGATGAGCCGCAGGTGCCGCCGGCCTTGCGTGACCTCAACCAGGTCAGCCTTCAGCCGCATCGGGGTAGTGCCACGTTGCAGACTCGGCTGGAGATGGGGGGCATGGTCTTAAGCAATCTGGAGGCTTGCTTCCGGAGTGAGATGCCGCCGAATCGGGTGGTTTACCGCTAGGGCCTCTTCGCGGGCGTGCCCGCGAAGAGGCCAGTACAAGCAGCTCAAAGGCCCAAGGGCCACACCTTCTCTTCACAAGAACAATCGCTTCCATCGAGAAGCAAGAGGGTCCACATGAACAGCAAATCCGCCGTCGCCGCACCGCAGGCCGTGGCCGGGATCGGTCGCCATCGCTTCCTGGTCCTGGCGCTGATCTTCGTCATCACCGTCATCAACTATGCCGACCGCGCCACCTTGTCTATCACCGGCACCGAGGTGCTCAAGGACCTCGGCCTGGACCCGGTCATGCTGGGCATGATCTTTTCTGCGTTCGCCTGGGCCTACGCCCTGGGCCAGGTGCCCGGGGGCTGGTTGCTCGACCGCTTCGGTGCCCGCCGCGTGTATGGCATCAGCCTGATCCTCTGGTCGCTGTTCACGCTGCTGCAAGGGACTGTCGGCTGGATGGGTTTGGCCGGTGTGTCTGCTGCGGTCGCGCTGTTTTCCATGCGCTTCATGCTGGGCCTGGTGGAGTCGCCTGCGTTCCCGGCCAACTCGCGCATCGTCAGTTGCTGGTTCCCCACCCGTGAGCGTGGAACCGCCTCGGCGCTGTTCAACTCGGCGCAGTACATGGCTGTGGTGGTATTTGCCCCGCTGATGGCGTGGATGACCCATACGCTGAGTTGGGAGCACGTGTTCATCTGGATGGGGGTGTTGGGGCTGGTACTGAGCGTGGTGTGGTTCCGCCTGTACCACGAACCGCACAGCGCGCCAGGCTTGAGCCGCGAAGAGCTGGATTACATGCGTGAAGGCGGCGCGCTGGTCGACCTGGAAAAGGAACGCAAGGCGACCCAAAGCAAACCGACCCGTGCCGAAGTGATGCAACTGTTCACCAGTCGCAACCTGTGGGCGGTGTACCTGGGCCAGTACTGCATCACGGCGCTGACCTACTTCTTCATCACCTGGTTCCCGATCTACCTGATCAAGGGCCGTGGCATGACCATCATGGAGGCAGGCTGGGTGGCTGCGTTGCCGGCCATCTGTGGCTTCACGGGCGGCATCCTTGGCGGGTTCGTGTCCGATTGGCTGATCCGCCGTGGCGTGCATCCGTCCAGGGCGCGCAAGACGCCGTTCATCGTTGGCATGGCGCTGTCCACCAGCCTGGTGCTGGCCAACTACATGGATAGCAACGCGGCGGTGATTGCCATGATGACCCTGGCCTTTTTCGGTAAGGGCCTGGCAGCGGTAGGTTGGGCAGTGCTGTCGGATGTGGCGCCGAAGAAGATGGTCGGCCTGTGCGGCGGTGTGTTCAATGGCATCGGCAACGTTGCCGGTATCGTCACCCCGCTGGTGATCGGTTATGTGGTTGCCAGCACCGGCTCGTTCCATAACGCACTCTGGTTCGTGGCCGCCCATGGCGTGCTGGGGATCCTCGCTTACCTGTTGCTGGCCCGACGCTTCGAGCGCACCGGGCAGGCGTAGGCAGACGCCTTGGCAACAGAGGCCCCGGGAGACCGGGGCTTTTTTGTGGCCGCTCAAACGTGGGCAGACCAAGTGACACATTCAAATGAAAAACAAAAGCTTCAGACGGCCCGATGGCGCGATCGGGCATGCCATTCGCGCCATCGGGCGTTAATGGAATTGCCCTGTCGTGATCGAACAGTTCCGGGGCGTTCTCGTGTAATTTCCCACAGCCCTACGGGGCTTAAATGAAGCCCGAACCGCAATGACACCTTGCTCTGTGATGCGTGCCAAATATCAACAACAGCGCGCGAGCAACCTGTCGACTTATTGATTTGAAAGGAGATATTTTCGCCTACGCCTGCCCGTCCATCCTTGTGTCAGCAAAAAGAGAACAACATCAATGAACACCGTGGGATCTGATGGCAACCTTGCACAAGGTTTCAAGCCACGTCATGTAACGATGCTGTCCATCGCCGGCATCATCGGCGCCGGACTTTTCGTAGGCTCTGGCCATGCCATCGCGGCGGCCGGGCCAGCTACCATAATTTCCTATTTCGTGGCCGGGACCCTGGTGGTTCTGGTTATGCGCATGCTCGGCGAAATGGCCGTGGCGCACCCTGACACCGGGTCGTTTTCCACTTATGCCGACCAGGCCATCGGCCGTTGGGCCGGCTACACCATCGGCTGGTTGTACTGGTGGTTCTGGGTGTTGGTGATCCCCATCGAAGCGCTGGCCGCCGGGCATGTGTTGAACGCCTGGTTCCCCCAGGTGGACAGCTGGATCTTCGCCCTGGCCTCGGTACTGCTGCTCGCTGGCACCAACCTGTTCAGCGTGGCCAAGTACGGTGAGTTCGAGTTCTGGTTCGCCATTCTCAAGGTAACGGCGATTCTGGGTTTCATCGGGCTGGGCTTTGCCGCGCTGATGGGCTGGCTGCCTAACCGCGAGGTCAGCGGCCTGAGCAGCCTGATGGCCGAGCACGGCGGCTTTACGCCGAAGGGTTGGTCGGCAGTGGTGGGCGCGTTCATTACCGTGATGTTCAGCTTCATCGGCACCGAGGCGGTGACCATCGCTGCGTCCGAGTCCAGCGACCCGTCGCGCAACATTGCCAAGGCCACCCGCTCGGTGATCTGGCGTATCAGCACCTTCTATATCCTGTCGATCTTCGTGATCATCTCGGTGGTGCCATGGAACGACCCGCAATTGGCCGTGGTGGGCTCGTACCAGCGTGCGCTGGAAATCATGAACATCCCCAATGCGGCGTTCATGGTCGACCTGGTGGTGCTGGTGGCCGTGACCAGCTGCATGAACTCGTCGATCTACATTGCTTCGCGCATGATGTACTCGCTGGCCAAGCGCGGTGACGCCCCGGCCTTCCTCAACAAGACCTCCAAGGTTGGCGTGCCACGTGCTGCAGTGTTTGGCAGCACCCTGATCGGCGCGGCCATCGCCATCCTCAATTACTTCGCGCCGAAGGGCGTGTTCGAGTTCCTGCTGGCCAGCTCTGGCGCCATCGCCCTGCTGGTGTACATGGTCATCGCCATCTCGCAGCTGCGCATGCGCCGCCGCCTGGAGCGGGAGAACACCGAGCTGAAGTTCCGTATGTGGCTGTTCCCGTACCTGACCTGGGCGGTGATCATCTTCATCGCCGGGGCGCTGGCGGTGATGATGTACACGCCTGAGCACCGGGCGGAAGTGAGTTCGACCTTGGGCCTGGCGATCGTGATTTCCTTCCTGGGGATCGTGACTTCGCGGGGCCATGCGCAACCGGTGGGGGCGCGTTCGATGGGGTGATTGAGTTCACCTGGTTGTAAAACAAAGGGCACCCGAGGATGGGTGCCCTTTGTTTTTTTAAGCGCTCGCCCGGCGCTGCTGCTTTTCCGAAGTGCTCTGACTCAAGCAAGGCCAAAAGGTGGTCTACGAGTATCAAAAGCATGGCGTTTTGCAATTATTTTTACCCGGCTCACAACTATTTCAATCGACCAGTGTCATTCACTGCAGGCCGGAGAAGTCGTGCCCGGTAGGCTGCCCTGCACGGGTGCTGTCATGGGATTTGGGTGTGGTTCGCAGGCATGGTGGCAAAAAGCTGCTATCGCAAAAAAATGTGTGGATGGTGGAAAATCACATTTTGGCCATGTTCAGTCACTATCGTGACCGACTGAAGTAGCCTCAAGGCAGGTGATGGCTCACCCGTCTTGCACACTTCGAGCGCTGAATCAGATGGATTCAAGGAATGCTATAAAGCCCTTGTTTTAAAAGGGTTTTATTGACATTGCCCCAGCGTGATAGGGCCGTTGAGAAGAAGGGCTGGACCAGGTTCCCGCCTTGTCATGGAGGATATGCTGCAAACCCCGCTGTCAATCTCGCCGATTTTACCCGGAAATATGCCGGAAGCCCCGTCTGCTATGGCCTGCGCGGCCGTTGTCTGAAACCTGACCTTTAATTTTGGTGCTCGCCGAGAGCGCCGAAAGGGTTGTGTTTTGACTATCTAAAATATCGGTGACGTACATTTTTTTGATATCAATGTGACAGCATGCATGTGCTGTTTCCAGATGATGCTTTGCAGTCAGTTTTATCCCGTGAGTGCCCGTAATTAGCGGCTTTCAGCGCTACTGGAGGCGCGCGATGGCGCTACCGCTTGCGTAAAAATCTGTATGGCATGACTGACTGAAGGCTGACGTAGGCGTGTCAAAATACGTCGCGCATTGCGTGTATTTCTTCTCTATGTCAAAATTTCGCTGTTGCACCTTTCTAAGTTTTAAATGAAAATGCTGCTTCATGGAGCGAGATATGGACGAACTCGGATCAACCACAACGTCATGGGGCAGCGGGACAGGCGATGACGTGGATGTGCGCGCATTGCGGCGCTACAACCGCATGCTGGGTGTAATGCTGGATATCGGTGAGTGGGCTTGCCTCGCCTTGCTCCCCTGCGTTGCCGTTGCGGCCATCTGGCTGGTGACGCAAACGAATTTTGAAAATGTCGTGTTCTATGACGGAACCGACTCGATTTGCATTTACGACGGAACGACAGGGGAAATCCGCAATGTCGAGTAAGGAAACCCAACGCGGAACCCCTGGTGGTGAGGCGCCGAAGGCCCGGCAGGGCACTGATGAAGAAAAGCTGCTTGAGCTGGCGCTGGATGATACGCCGGGCGAGGCAGCCGCCACCGTTCGCGAAGTCAAACGCCTGCAACTGGAATGCCTGGACCTCAAGCGCCGCAACAAGCGCGTCTGGGGGCAACTGCTTGCCCTTACCTGCGTATTTGGCGTGACCATCGCTGCCGTGGTGTTCTGGTACCCGAAGTACCGCTGGATTCCGACCATCGACAACCACGCCATCTGCGAGGTCTCGACCGAGAGCAACCCGCGTGTCACCCCGGCGACACTGGCCGAGTACGCCAAGGACGCAGTGGTGAACTCGTATTCCTACGACTACGTGAACTACCGCTCCAACCTCAATGCCGCGGGTGCCCGCTGGTACACGGATGAAGGGCGCAAGGCGTTCCTGAAGACGCTTGACGACTCTGGCAACCTGGAGCGTGTGCTGAAGGGGCGGATGATCCTGCGTGCCATGGCCACGCAAATACCTCAGGTTGAAGAAAGCGGTGCGCTGGCAACCGGGCAGAACTACTGGCTGGTTCAGGTACCGATTGCCATCGAGTTCTACGTGGGCGGTGATCAGCAGGCTCGCTCGCGTCAGGACTTCCTCGCAGCCGTCACCATCGTTCAGATCCCAGCCTCGGCTACCAACACCAAAGGCATCGCCGTCGATTCTGTTCAGCTGTCGCCGTACACCTCAAGGAAGTGACCATGAAGAAGCATCTGATCGCATCGTTGCTTGCGAGCGCTATCGCCATGCCCGCATTTGCCAACGAGGCGCAAAATGCGCCTGCCGCCGAAGGTAGCGTGGGCCAGTTTGACGCAGCGCAAGGCAGCGACGCGCCGCCCTTGCCGCCGATGAATGGCCTGGGCCGGCAGGTCTCCAGTGTTGCTCAAGTGGTGTACCCGCGCCCGGAAGATGTCATCAGTGACACGGTCCAGGATGTGCAGGACTCGCAGCTGACGTCGTCGCAGGTAGAGCTGATCAAGCAGCTGTGGCTCGAGCGTGAAAAGCAGAAGGCCACGGCCTACGTAAGCCCGGCCAAGCCGGTGACCCGCACGCTTGCACTGAACCTGGATCCGGGCGTTTCCCCGCCCATCGTTCGCCTGAGCAAGGGGCAGCAGTCGTCGATCGTGTTCTCCGACTATGCCGGGCAGCCATGGATGATCCAGAACGTGTCGATCAACCGCGAGCTGTTCAGCGACGGGCGCGAGCGTGGCGGCCAGAACGGCCAGGGCGGCAATGTCGCGCCGACCAATATCCTGACACTGGACCCTGCCACTGCGGCCGCATACGGCAATGTGACCGTCACCCTGCGCGGCCTGGCCACACCGATCATCCTGATCCTGGCTGCCGGGCAGGAAGAGGTGGACATGCGCGTGGATGCCAAGGTGCCTGGACGTAACCCGGATGCCGAGGCCACTGTGGCCATGTTGGGGATGCCGAGCATCGACGATGCGCTGACCTACTTCCTGGATGGCGTACCGCCCAAAGAGGCCAATCGCCTGAAGGTGACCGGGCTGGAGGGCGTGGAAGCCTGGAGCTATGGCCCGAACATGTATGTGAAAGCCAAGGCCGATGCGCAATACCCCGCGTACACCAACGCTGCCCGTAGCACCACGGGTGTGGCGGTTTACCGCTACGCCGGTTTGCAGAACAGCGTCACGTTCACGACTGGCGGGCAGGCCGTAACCGTCTTCATCGAGCAAGGGAATCTGCAATGAGTGATCACAACATGCCGCCGAGCGACTCGGGCTTCGATGAAGACGACGAGCACCTGGTGGCCGACCGTGACGGGCCGGCGGGCTCGCATGTGAAGAAGGCGCGCAAGTCCGATGAGATGCAGCGCAACCTGAAGGCCGTGTTTGGTTCTGGCGTCGGCAAGGTTTCGCTGATTGCCGCCGGCCTGGTGGTGCTTGCGCTGGGTGCGCTGGCCTACAACGGCATGACCGGCAAGGACGAACCGGCCGGCAAGGCATCCACCGTGGATGTGCCGCGTGCGCCGCAGCCCGAGGTGTCGGTCGACCCTATCTCCGCTGCCGAGGCGGAGCGTCGCGCCCAGCGCAGCTCGCTGGAAGCCGAGCAGGCTGCCGAGCGCGGTATGTCGTACCAGCCGGGCTTCGATCCCAACATCGTTCAGTCTACCGGCAAGGAACTGGCCCGTGGCCAGAACGCCCAGTTCAATGTGCCCGGGCAGCCGTACAGCGACGCAAGCACGCAACCGCCGCCGATTTATGTCGGGGCCGGACAGCCGCCCCGCGAGACCGCGCAGGTTGCACCGCGCGCTGGCGTGAACAATGCCCAGGCCGACGAGCAGGAACGCCGGCGCTTGGAGGAAGAGCTGAAGAAGGCCGAGCAACAGCGCGACCTGTACGTTAACGAACTCAAGACCGAGACGCTGAAGTCGATCAAGCAATTGATGGGCGAGTCGGAAAGTGCGAAGGGCTTTGCAGATAAAAGCAGCTTCAGCACCGTCAGCTACTACCCGACCGAACGTGCGGGTAACGGCGACCGTGATGTCGCGCTGCGCACGGCCAAAGACAAGAAAGACCCCAACGATATCGAAGCCGTGGGCGACACCGACCGGGAGCTGCTCATCAAGACGGGCACCATCATGTATGCCACGCTGGATGCTGAGGTCAACACCGACGATGGCGGTGACGTGCTGGCAACCATTCGTGGCGGCAAATGGAATGGCGCCAAGCTGATCGGCAAGATCGAGCAGGCGCCGGACAACATCCGCGTGAAGTTCACCATTCTGGCGCCGCCGGTGAACGATCCCCGTCCGACCATGCGCATCAGTGCCGTGGCCCTGCGTGAGGACGATGCCAAGCAAGGTATCGCCGAAACCAAGGACCACCACACGATGTCGCGCTATTTCGCCCTGGGGGCTGCCTCGCTGTTGTCCGGCTACGGTCGTGCCTACCAGCAGACCGCGGGCACCACGATCATCAGCCCGAGTGGTGTAGTGGCCCAGACCACTACCGAGCCTTCGACCAAGCAGGTCATCGGTTCGTCGGTGGGCGAGATGGGTACCGCAATCGCATCGGAAGTGCGCCGCGGGTTCAACCGTCCGGCTACCTATGCAACGCCTGCGAACAAAGGCTTCGGCCTGTTCTTCCTGCAAGACGTTCACGATCAATCTCGATAAGGAGTTCGACATGAAGAACTGGTCGTTCGGAAAACTCATCGGCGTTTTTGCCGGTAGCTTCGTGGCGCTCATCGTGGTTGCCGTGGTCGTGATGAAGGCGACATCGTCGCCAGCAGCCAAGGCCAGGCGCATGGCGCAAAACCCGACTCAATCGGTGCAACAGCCACGCATGGATGTACTGAGCATCGAGCTGGCCAAGTCCAGGGAGCAAGCGCAAGCGGCGTTGCAGGCCCAGGAGAACAGCGAGAAGCAGTTGAAGATCGTGCGCGAGGAATCCCAGCGTAATACCCAGCTGCTACTGAGCCAGATCAAGGCGCTGGACAACAACCTGACCGGGTTGAATCAACGCATGGACTACTTCGAGCAAAGCCGCCAGCGTGTGGAGATCGTCAAGCCGCCGCGCAGGGAGCCGGCACCTGTTGTCTCGCAGGCGCGCGCCAGAAGCGTCCACCCGATCCCGCAGTCGAGTGGCTACAAAGTGCAGGCCGTGGTCGGGCACCGGGCCTGGGTGAAGAATGGCGACAGTGAAGACAGCATAAAAGCTGGCGACACGTTGCCACCGGTTCAACGCGAATTGAAAGTGCTTTCGGTTGATCGCGACAGCGGCATTGTAGTGACTGCACCTGCTCTTTAAACAAGGACGTTCTCATGGCGGCCGGATTTGCCGATCTCGTAGATGTAATGGTCAATATCGGGAAAGTGATCCCGACGGCGATCATGATGTGCCAGGGTATTGCCGCGCTTATCGGTCTTTACCTCACAGGTGCTGCATTAATTGAAATATGGGGCGTTACCCATGACAACGCATTGAAGTATGTGGCCGGGCGACAGCGTTTCTCTGTCGGCTCTGCTTGTGTGCAGTTGGTCATTGGCTCGATCTTGCTGGCCATCGGCACTCTGGAATGGATGGGCATCATGTCGCGCACCTTGACCGGGGATTATGCCAACTCGCGCATGCTGTCTTATTCCTCTACCGGCACCACGTTGCAAGAGCAGGCACAACTGGCCACGCTGGCCCTGTTGGGCATCATGCAGGTGGTTGGCCTGATTGCCATGGTGAAAGGCTGGTTGACGGTAAACGGTTATTACAACAATCAGACCCAGGCCGGCCTGGGCACCGCCAGCGGATGGATCATCGGCGGTGTGCTGGCGTGGAACTTCAAATGGTTCAGCGATGTACTCAACAACACCATCGGATTCAATCTGGTGGGTCTTTTCACGCCGTGGTCGTAACGGCTTTTCGAACTAAGAAACCCAAGGAGCGTCACTCATGAAAGCACTCAAAACCCTGAAAGCTGCTTACGATTCGGCCAAAGTACGTGCGACCACAGCAGTTATCGGTGCCCTGGCAGCACCGTCGGCATTCGCCATTACCAAGACTGACCTGACCCAGGATACGTCGGGCGGCAAAACTGCTGACGACGTCATGACCAACATCGACAACACCGCCCAGGGCGGCGCCACGCTGTTGATCTCGCTGGTGTCGATTGGTGGTTTCGTGGTTGTCGCCATTTCGCTGTACACCCTGTGGAAAGCCTCCAAGGACGAGCGTGAGAAGCCGATGTCGGCCATTGTCGGCCTGTTCATCGGTGGCCTGATGGCCGCTGTCGGCACCGTGATGTGGATCATGCGCAACACCGTGGTCAACTAAGGCTGCCCGCCGCTGACCCTAGGGCGGGGCGCAAGGCCCCGCATTCTCAACACGGTTTCGGGATTATCGGACATGAGCGAAACAAACTCGGCTCAGGGCGGGGCATTCACTGTGCCTACGCTGGCGAGTGGCTATGTAAGCCGTACTGCCAATCAACCGGTATTTGGTGTACGCCGGCCACTGTGGCGCTCGGACGATGATCAACGCAAATTGTGGCGGGACGAGCACAGTAAGGTTCGCACTTCGGTGTGGCAGCGTGATAACTACACGTGCCGCTTCTGTGGTTTTAAATCCGCCAAGTATCAGGAACTTCATGCACTGGACGGTAATGCCGAAAACTGCACGAAGGAAAACCTGATTACCGCCTGTAACTTGTGCCGTCAGGTTCATCATCTTGGTGCATGCGCCATGAATGGCACGGGTTTTTTCGTCGCGGTTCAAGAATTGACGCAAACCGAGATCAATAACATTGCCCGGTGCATCTATGTCAATGAGCTGCTGGGGGATGTGGCTGTCAACGAAAAGCTGACCAGTCTGCTGGCCGCTTTCCGGTTTCGTGGTAGCGACACACTCAAGGAAATATTCGGTGGGGAAGTCATCACCGTGTTAGGTGTGGCAGAAACCCTGGCCAGCAAAACACTTGTCAGTGATGAAGAATATGAACGACGCGCCGAGTGGTTGGCCCCCTTGCGGCTGTTTCCAACCAAGAGCGCGTTCAAGGACGGGCAGCTCGACTATTACGCGGCTAATAACCGTGCACTGTTTCTGCCCGACAACTGGTCGGCATTGACCGGCCAGTTACTCAAGAACTTTGCTTGATGCACAAGCACGCAGCGCTGATCAGCCTCGCCGTTGAGCACGTTATCAAGGGAGAACAAGGACATGTTTAACAAACTCGAGGCGGTGATCCTGACGGTTCTGAGCCAGCTCAAGGCCGACGTGCAGGACTATTGCGACCTTGAAACGGTCGATGGCGGGCAATCCATCGTCGCCAACGACGGTTCGCTGGCGTCCATCGTGCGCTTCAACGGCACCAAGAGCGTACTGGGGCGTGAGCAGTTCGAACGGCTTGTCAGCCTGTTGGAGGCCTCACTTTCCGTGTACTTCAAGGTGCGCGGCCATCACCTGCAGATCGTTTTCAGCCGCGACCTGGATGCCACTGCGCCACTGGAGCAGAACGCCCAGCAGCAGGCGGCCACCGCCGAACGGCTTAACCTGAACGTCCGACACCTGATCAATGAGGGTGTCAGCAAGTATGCACAGTATGTGTATGACGAAGAGTGCTACCTGGTGTTCTGGTCGCGGCCCGCACTGCTTGACCAGACCGAAAGGGCAATGGCCCGCGAGGCCCTGAACGAGTTCAGGAAGGCGTCGGAGTGGCCGGCCACTGCGGATGCGCAAAACCTGCTGCGTCCCATTTCCTACCTCAAGGACCGCCATCTTTCTTTCGTTACCAAGATTTCCGAGGATCTGACGTCCCCCGAATTCGGCTGCTCGGTGGATGTACTCGACGTCAGCGAAGCGATCCGCGCCATCCGCGCCAAGGTTAACCCCGATATCACGCCGCGTACCTGGAAGCCCTATATTCCAGGCAGCCCCATTCCCATGCGCTGGAAAACCAGCAAGCGCGGTGGCGACATGTCGGAGTTCATGTACCCGACGCTGCCCAGCCAGATCATGGTTACCTCGGCTGAAATCGGCAGTGGCGAGCGCACCAGTCTGCTGCCAGACCCTACCAGCGTACGGGTAGGCTCGCGTGTGTATGCGCCTTTGCTGATGTCGATTCCGCCGGCAGAACCGCAGTATTTCAACACCTTGTTCAACAGCCTCAACCGCGCCGAAACCCAGGAAAACGGGGTGTCGAGGGCCTTGCCATACTCGGTTTCGATCATGCTGTCTTCCGATGGCATGAGCGTGCTGGCCTGGAAGAGCCTGTTCGCCCAGTTGCTGTCGGTAACGTCCGAGCAGAACCGCAACATCAACCTGGCCACCAAGGAGCTGCGTGAACGGGTGCGCGACGGTGAGTGCATGGTCAAGCTGCAGGTTGCCGCGATGACCTGGGCCAGCCCGGACGAGAAGGGTGTGAAGGAGCTTGCACTGCGCAAGTCGAAGCTGTGGCGCACGCTGGAGGCGTGGGGGCAGCCGGTGTTCATCGAGCGCACGGGCAACCCGATGCAGGCGTTCCAGTCCAACTGCCTGGCCTTGACCACCAAGCACCTGGGTGACCCTGCCGCCGCCCCGCTGGGCGATGCCGTGGCCATGCTGCCGCTGACCCGGCCGGCTTCGCCGTTCCAGGAAGGTTCGACCATCTACCGTAGCCTGGACGGGAAGATCCTCAAGTACCAGCGCTTCTCGTCGCAGCAGACCACCTGGATCACCCTGATCGCCGGCAAACCGGGTTCGGGCAAGTCGGTGCTGATGAACAACAACCACTTCGAGTCCTGCCTGATGCCTGGCCTCACCGGCCTGCCCTACATCGGCATTACCGACATCGGTATTTCCTCGTCCGGCTTCTGTGACCTGGTGCGCGACAACCTGCCGCCACGGCTTCATCACCTGGTGGTGTACAAACGTTTGCAGAACGCCAGGAAGGACTGCATCAACCCGCTGGATACCCCGTTGGGCCAGCGCTACCCGCTGCCGAAGGACCGTGAGTTCAACAAGAACTTCCTGACCATCCTGGTAACGCCGCCCGAGCGTGAGAAGCCCTATGAGGGCATGAGCAACTTCGTCGGCCGCATGGTCGACCTGGCATACCGGCGCAAGGACGACAAGATCGAGCGGGCCAGCCCGGAAACCTACAAGCCGGGGCACAACGATGTGGTGGACACTGCCGTGGCGCAGCTTGGATACCGCATTCTGCCGGCGACCACCTACTGGGAGCTGGTCGATGCGATGTTCGACGCCGGCATGGTCTACGAGGCCGAGGTCACCCAGCGCTACGCAGTGCCGACCCTCAACGACTTGGTGGCAGTCGCATCGACCGAAGAGGTTCGCGCCGAATACGAAGGCTCCGGCGAGGTCGGGCGTAGCCTGGTTGACGCGTTCATCCTCGGTATTCGTGAGGCTGTCGGCGACTTCCCGGTGTTCTCCGATCACACCCGCTTCGATGTAGGCAGTGCCCGCATCGTGGCGCTCGACCTGCAGGACGTTGCGCTGCAAGGTTCTGCGTCGGCCAAGAAGCAGACGGCCTTGATGTACATGATCGCCCGCCAGTGCTTCATGAAGAAGGTGGCGTTCTCGAAGGAAGACTTCCCGTTCTTCACCGAGAAATACCTGCCGTTCTATGAGCGCCTGGTGGCGGACCTGGTGGATGAATACAAGGTCATGTGCATGGACGAATTCCACAAGACCGGTGGCCACGTGGGCCTGCAGGAACAAATGCAGACCGACGGCCGTGAGGCCCGTAAGTGGAACATGGAGATCATCCTGGCCTCCCAGCTGATGGAAGACTTTGGCCAACTCACCAAGATCGCCACCGCCACCTTCATCCTCGACTCGGGGACCAAGGAAACCCGCGACTGGCTGAGGAAGAACATCGGCCTGTCCGACACCGAAGAACATGCGCTGGTCAACTTCGTCCACGGTGCCAACAAGCACGGCTGTACCTTCCTGGCGCGGTTCGAAACCAAGAACGCCACCTACAGCCAGCTGTTCACCATGTCGGCCGGGCCGATGCGCTTGTGGGCACTGACCACCACCGCCGAAGACCGCAAGCTGCGCACCATGCTCTACGAGCATATGCCACGCCCCGATGCGCTCGCGTTGCTGGCCCGCCGCTTCCCGTCGGGTGGCTGCAAGGACATGGTGGAGCGGCTCAAGCGCGAGACGTTCAAGGACGTCGAGTTCGTCGATGACGACATGGAGCAGTCCGTGATCGCGCGCATCGCCAAGGATCTGGTCGCTGACTACATCAGCGCCAGTGCATACGAAGACGTAGTGTAAGGGAGTGACAGATGGCTCAGTACAAGGGCGCATCCCGTCAGCATGAAGTCAGCAGCAGCCGGCGGCGCAAAGACACGCGCCTGGCTGGGCAGCGCTTCAGTGATTTTTTCCAGTCTGCTGACGGCGCAGTCTTCGGCACGTTCGCGCTGCCGATCCTGGCGCTGATTTCGATCAAGGTGCCCTTTTCGGGTGAGCTGCTGTTGCTCTTGGCCTGGGCGTTCAAGCGCAAGTTCGTTGATGTGGACAATCGTGCATTCGACTTCCCTTATCGGGTACCCAAGCTGGCGGACGTCAACGACGGCTCGTACAAAGGCAAGAAGAAAGGCGAGGGCGTGACCCTGTTCGGCAATGACCTGGAGACCCGGGAGCAGATCTACGCCGGCGACAGCGACCTGAGGACGCACCAGCTGGTACTGGGCACCACCGGCTCCGGCAAGCCGCAACCCAAGCACGCCAAGGTGCTCACCCCGAAGGGCTGGGTGCAGATGGGGCAGATAAAGGTCGGGGACAGTGTATGCACGCCCGACGGCAAGCAGGCGGCGGTACTGCGGGTGATCGAGCAGGGTATCCAGCCGATCTGGACAGTTGCCACGCGCGACGGCCGCCGGGCCCAGTCCACCGGTGACCACCTGTGGCGGGTACTTACCCGCGGCCAGGACGGCAGCGAAGAAGCGCACACGGTGACCACCGATGCCATCCGCGAGCTGATGGGGCGTGGCGTGGTGGTGATGCTCCCCAAGGTGCGCAAGAAGCGTGGCTCTGCCAAATTCAACGGCTGGGTCGAGGTGTGGAAGGTGACGGCTGCCGGTCAGGCGCCTTGCCAGTGCATCGAGATCGACCACCCGCACCACCTTTACATCACTGACGACAGCCTGGTTACCCACAACACCGAGCTGCTGCTCGGCATCGTGTTCAACGCACTGGTGCAGAACACAGGCTTCATCTACGTCGACGGCAAGGGCGACCCCAAGCTACAGAAGGAGATCTTCCGCCTGTCCCGTTACCTGGGGCGCGAAGATGACCTGCTGATCATCAACTTCATCACCTCCGGCCGCGACTTTGTGGAAAAGCAGGTCGACAAGGTGACCAACAACATGAACATGATGGGGAACACCTCGTCGGGCATGTTGATCGAGCTGATCGTATCGCTGATGGATGACTCGGGCGGTGGCGGCGATATGTGGAAGGGGCGGGCGATCATGTTCGTGGCAGCCTTGACGCGGCCGCTGACCTACCTGCGTGACAAGGGTCACATCAATTTGTCGCCCGAGAAGTACCTGGAGTACTTCGAGCTGAACGTGATCGAAGAGCTGGTGTGGGAGCACGGCGGCAAGTACGGCGAGATGTTCGATGTGATCGTCGCCCCGCTGCGTTCTTACCTGCTGACGCTGCCGGGCTACCAGAAAGCCAAGTACAAGCAGCAGGAAACCAAGACCCTGGAGCAACACGGCTACATCGTCATGCAGCTGGGGCGGATCTTCAACGATCTGACCTTCAACTACGGGCACATCTTCAAGACCCGCGTCGGCGATGTCGATTTCTATGACGTAGTGATCAACCGCAGGCTGCTGGTGGTACTGCTGCCAGCGCTGGAGCGTGCCCCGGACAGCATGCGCATGCTCGGCAAGATGATCGTCGGCAGCATCAAGCAAATGATGGCCGGCTGCCTGGGCAACCGGGTGGAGGGTGTGGTGCGCGAAATCATCGACAGCCGACCGACCGGGTCGAAGTTCCCGTTCTATACCATCCTGGACGAATACGGCTATTACGCCGTGGTCGGCTTTGCCGTGGCGCCAGCTCAGGCGCGTAGCCTGGGCTTCAGCGTCACCTTCGCCGCGCAGGACTTCTCCTCGCTGAAGAAATCCAGCGCCGAAGAGGCGGATGCCACCTGGGAAAACACCAACATCCGCGCCGTCGGGCGCTTGACCTCGGGGACCGAGTCGGAAACCTGGCGACGCGTGCAGGGCGCGGCCGCCGAGTCTTCACAGGCCATGCTGGGCAACTTCGAACGTATTGCGGGTAACGAAAAGCTCAGGCAGTCGGACAACATTGCCATCGAGCAACGCAGCCGGCTGAACTACGACGACGTCGCCATGCAGGAAAACGGCGAGTTCACCTTCCTGGTCGGCAAGAAATCGCAGAATGGCCAAACCGGCGGGGTTGCCCTTATCCGGGGCATGGGCTTCTACACCGCCGGGCCGGCACCGAAAGAAATGCGCATCAACGATTTCATTCCGGTCGAGCCGCCCGAGCCGTCGGACCTTCCGCAAAACAGGCAGTCGCGCCAGGTATTTGTGGACAGCCTGAAAGACGGCTCGTTCGCCAGGCGGGTGCGGGCGGTGGTGAAAGGGGATCCTGTGTTCGCGCGCATGCACAGTGCGTTTGAACACAATTATGCAGACCCGGACCGGCCGCTGCTGGGGCGGCTGGACACGTCGTTCGCCGTGCTTGGCGCTTACCTGACTGGCGAACTGAAAAAACCGACTGCTCCTGCACCGCTGCCGCAGAAGCAGGTGCCGGAGACGGTGCCCGCTGCCCCCGCCGTTGCAGTGCAGGAGAATCCGGCAGGCCCGGCTGCGATCCAGGCCAGCCTGCTGGCTGTGGCTGACCTGATCGTCGGGAACATGACTGCGCCCGTGGCGCCGGCGGTTGCTGCTGCAGAGGCGCCTGCGCTGGATGATGAGTGGGCCCGTGAGCTGGCCATCGTCATGCCGCAGCAACTGCTCGACATGCAGGTGATGGCGGCCGGTGAAGGGTTTGCATCGCTGTCGGACAAATGGGCGGCCGAGGAGCGGATCAAGGAAGTCTGCGATGCCATTGCCCGCGAAACGGCCTATCACGTATCGCCTGAACCTGAGCCGCAGGATGTGGCGGGTATGCGTAAGCGGCTGAGTGACCTGCAAGCGCAATGCCGGGCAATGATGAAGGATCGACCAGGCGAATAGCCGTCTGGCCCCTCGTCCACTGGTCGGAAGTGGATATAAGTAGCTGTCATAAATTGACGACGATAGATATCTAACAGATAATCAGAAACTAGAATTTTTGCATGCCATGGTGATGTGATGGGGTTGTTCGATTCAGGGAAGAAGGCCGCAAAGTTCGCGTTCATCACCATGCCGATGGCGGCGCTGGGCGTGAACCAGTTGCGCATGGGCAACCAGCACATCAAGTCGCTGTGGCGGTCGAACTTCAGCCCCACCTGCCCTGAGTGCGAGCGGGGCATCCTGCTCAAGACCGAGGGCGGCCATCAGGAGCTGGAGCAGAGCCCGGCAGGCAAGATGCGAGTGCTGCACAGTTGGGGTTGCAACCATTGCGACTTTGCCTTGTTCGAAGAGGACGATGTCAGGAAGGTCCGTGAACATGCTGCGCGCTACCGCAACGAGCGGGTGAAAGCGCAGCTGACGACCATCGAACGGGACGAGATCGACCGTATCGCACGCAACCACAAGCTGCATTCCAGGGCGTTTTTCATTGCCAGCTTGTTCGCCGTTGCCGGGTTCGTGTACATGCTGGCGACCGGCGCAGGCATCATGATCGCCCTCAACTGGTTGTCGATTGGTTTTGCGCTGTGGGTATTCGGCATGAAGAAGTCCTACCGCAGCTGGCAGGTCTCGACGGGGCAGCTGTTTGTCGAAGGCGCGTTCTGGTTCTGGTTCCAGCATCAGAAATGGATCATCTGAGCATGATGCGCAACAGGCTCCAATGGCCAGTCGCGTTGCTCGCGCTGTGGTCTGCTCAGGCGCTGGCCGATGACTTCTATGCGGTGCGCCCGGCCGATATCGATTGCGTGGTCCAGGCCGCCCAGCGCCAGGGTGTGCCGGCCAACGTGCTGCTTGCCATCTCCAGCAAGGAAAGCGGCAAGAACGGGCAAAGCGTGTCGAACAGCAACGGCACCTTCGACCTTGGCCACTTCCAGATCAACACCACCCACTGGGGGCCCAAGGGCGTGTTCGCCTCGTACCCGGCCATTACCAAATCCGATGTCGCCTGGCGCGGCTGCTACAACGCGGAGCTGGCGGCCTGGTTGCTGCGCCAGAAACTTGCCGAAAACAATGGCCAGGACTTCTGGACACGCGCTGCCAACTATCACTCGCGCACCCGCAAATACAACGACATCTACAAGAAAGACCTGATCCCGCTGGCGGTGAAATGGGGCAAGTACCTCGAACGGCAACGCCATGACCGGCTGGTGGTGAGCTACCAGTAACGGGCCGCCGCAGGCCCCGGCACAGGGTCGATCAGAATGACAACTTCAGGAGTTTTTACATGAAAGGAATGCTCATGGGTGTTCGCGGCTGCAAAGCTGGCAGCGTGCTGCTGGCGCTGGTCGCGTTGGGGGGCTGTGCAAGCTCGGCCAAGCCGACCACGGAAGACACCGAGGCGTTTGCCAGCCGGATCATCGCAGACAAGGTGTCGGTGGCGGTCAACTCGCAACACAACTACGTTTCGCGGCTGAATGCTGACCGGGTGCAGGCCGCCTCACGGCAGGCTGCGGTCGATACCGACCAGGTGGATATCGACTTCATCGGCAAGCCGCAGGAGTTGCTGCAGACTTTTGCCAGCCGCTACGGCTATGCCTATGTCGAGAGCGGCAAGCGTGTAGACCTCAAGCCCATCAACGTGTGGGTACGCAAGGCCACCCCGATCAACGTGCTCAAGGATGTCGGTGCACAGATCGACACCGGTGCCGACGTGGTGCTCGACAAGAGCACCAACACCCTGCGCCTGATCTACAAACCGGTGCCATTGGCGCTGGGGAGGGGCTGAACATGGCGATGGACATGCCCCCGATGACCCTGGAGGACGCCGAGCGCCTCTATGACAAGCCCGCCTACGTTCAGCAGCAGGGCGACAGCGGCGATGCCAGGTCGGCTGTCGAAGCCATGCGGGAAGAGAAGAACCAGGCCTCGGCGGCGCGCGGCGAGGCCATTCTGGATGCTGCATTGCAGGTGGGCGTGAAGGCGGGCCTGGCCTGGCAGCTTACCAATATCAACAAGGCGCTGAAGTTGCGCGAGCGCGAGTTCGATACGGTCTACGACTTCAGCAGCCTGATGATCCAGGACCGCGTGGTGCCACCGGTAATTACCGAGGCGCGCCACCTGTACAACCAGGACGGTAACTACACGTTGCGGCTCTCCGGCGCCGCCTACAAGATCGAGTCGCAGGCACGCTTTTCTTCCGTTCCGCCAAGCTGGCGCGAATACCTGAGCTTCCCACTGCCCACTTTCGATCGCACATCACTGGTTTCTGCGCTGGTGCCGCGCTCTGATGAAGAAGAAAAGGTGTGGAAACTGGCTGTGCGTGAAGGCTGGAAGCAAGGTGTCGAGCAGGCAAACCTGATGCTGACCTACGGCTTCGACCGAATGAACCGCGATATCGATGGCATGCGCCGTTTCAGTGAGTTTGCCCGCCACGGCCAGGTCACCCTGCCGATTATCTCCGGTGCCTCGATCCCGGTTACCAAGGAAGGGCGCTCGATGGCGGTAGATGAAACCCTGCTGCGCATCACGGCGCTGCCCGACTTCAATGACAACATGAATGTGTGGCGCAGCTCGATTGCCACCTCCACCACTGCCGACCCGGTGCGCCGTGCTGTGCCAACCCGGGCAACCAGCCCGACGCCGTCGCCCGCCGCTTACCCTCAGCCTGCGGCTGCCAAGGCATTTGCGGCACCGGGTGGGAGTGGCTTGCGCGCCCAGCCTGGCGCTGAAGGCGGGGCGCAATGAAGCAGGACTTCCACGATGACGTGATGATGCTGGAACCGGGCGCGCTGATTGAGCGCCTGGAACGGCTGACCAGCTACGAAGACCCGTTTCGCTTCGACCGCGCCGACCAGTTCAAGGCGATGATGCTGGAAACCCTGACCCATGGCGTCAGCGATATCTTCATCCAGCCTGCGCTGCCGGTGGTGGTGAAGAAGTACGGGCGCTTGTATGCAGTCACCCGGCGTGCGCTCGATGTCGGGGAGGTCAACGAACTGCTGAAGATGGCGGCCAACCGCGACACCGCCACCACCGATATCGTCTCCGGCACGGCGGTCAACGAGCGGTATGAGTTGTTCGACCCTCAACGCAAGGACGCCCGAGGGGCTCGCCTGCGTTACGCCTACCGGGTGAACGCTTCGCCCATCGCCTGCCATGGTGATACGTCCTGCCAGATCGTCATCCGGGCCATTCCTGATGATCCGCCACGCATCCAGGATGTTGGCCTGAGCGAGGACATCGTCAGGATGGCGACGCCGCGCGATGGCATAGTCTATGTGGCCGGGGCTACCGGCCATGGCAAGACCACGACGTTCGCCGCCATCAACCGCTTCATCCTGGAAAACGAAACGCCGATCAAGGGCAACCTGATCAGCCATGAAGAGCCGATCGAATTCACCTACGACAAGATCCAGAGCAAGCATTCGATCTTCGTGCAGTCGCAGATTCCTACGCACTTCAAGGATTTCTACCGGGCGAACCGCGAGGCCATGCGGCGTGCGCCGGGTCTGTGCGTGATTGGCGAGTTGCGTGACCAGGAAACCATCCGCGCGGCGGTGGAGTTGTCGCTCACGGGGCACCCGGTGTTTGGCACGGTCCACGCCAAGGATGTGGCGGCCATCATGCGCCGGATGATTTCCCGCTTCCCCGAGCAGGAGCGGGCGACCGCCATCTATGACCTGGTCGACACCAGCCGTTTCATGATGGCGCAGAAACTGGTGCCAACGGTGGATGGCAAGCGCACCGCTGCGCGCTCATGGTTGAGGTTTACCGAGCAGGTGCGTGACACCTTGATGGACCTGACCGACATGGGGCGTGTGACCCAGCGGGTCGCCGAGTTCGTGCGGGATGAAGGGCATACCTTCGCGGCCGAAGCAGACCGCCTGCTGGCGGCAGGCTTGATCACAGAAGCGACTGCCCGCGATCTGCGCCACGGCTGAGCCGGCGCATTCAGGTGGTGGCTGTCAAAGCGAATTTAGGGAGAGGTTATGGCAACAGGTCGGTATCACTGGAGCAGATGTGCTCCACCCGCACGGTTCTTCGTGATCAACGCGAGCGCCGCCCTGCCTTGGTTGACGTTGTTGCTGGTGCCGTCGTTGTGGAAGTTTCTGCTGCCGCTGGCCTTGGTCATGACGGGCGGGCTGGTCTACATCGAGGTGGTCAGGAAGATGACCGTGCGGGCTGTCGTTCGTCAGGTCGCGGTGTTCATGGTGGGGCGCGTGCGCACCACGCACAACATCCTCAAAGAGCTGGTCAGGTAGGGCAGTCATGACCGGTAAATATCTTTGTGGCGGCGAGAGGAGGCATTGAATGAAGCAGCAAGGAGGCGGGCAAAAGAGTTTCACCTGGGATGACCCGGCCATATTGCTTGGGATCATCGCGGTGCTTTACCTGGGTGGGTGGGGTGCCTGGTATTTTGCCCACGAAAAGATTTCCGCCACCTACACCTACATTCGTTATGTGGAACTCTGGTTGCCGAGCGTGCTGGGCGATGTTGCAGAAATCCCGGGTGTTTCCTCGATCAGTGAATGGGTCGGGCGCATGTGTGCGCCTGACGGTATCGTCGGCGCGTGCCAGCGCGACTTTTCCAGGGTGGCGTGGGGCGAAATCACGTCCTCTTCGCTGCTCATGAACGGGTTCTTGCTGGTGTTCATGGTGATTTTCTCGATCCGCATGTTCATGCGTATCAACAAGACCCACCCCAAGCTCAGGTTCACCAGGACGCACAACATCCAGAGCTATGTGCAAGAGAACAAGGTGCAGTACCCGCACCTGCGGATGTTCGCCGAACTCGACCTGATCGCCCAGCCGCTGGATCACCCGGTATTCGGCATGTCACAGACCTCTCGCCAGTTTGCCTATGAGCATCTGTTGATCAGTGGCTGGCAGGCGCAGCCTGACCGAAGCTGGGCGCCGACCCTCGACCGCGAGAAGGCCACGGACGTGATGCGCCAACAGCTGGGCCAGCACTGGACCCGGGTTGGCAACCTGTCGCCGGCAGAAACCCTGCTGGTGGCAATCGCACTGCCACGGGTGGTCGCCACGGACACGTCGCTGGACGACAGTGCCTTCAAGGCGGCGATGGCTGACAGCGACGACATGATTGCGTGGTGCTGGGACCAGTTCAAGGCACCTTCGGGCAAGGGGGCAGGTTCTGCTGAGCCTTATGCATGGCTGAAGCCTGACATACCGCTGGAGAAGCCGAGGGCAATCATCCAGAAATACATCAAACACCCCAATGCCAGTGCGATCCTGCATGCTCACGCGTTCGTCAGGACCATCATCTTCGCCATGTTCTTCCAGGCCCGGCGCCTGGGGGTGCTGCCGCCTGCCGAGATGCGCTGGCTGCGATTCTTCGACCGGGACATGTGGTACGCCCTGCAAACGATCGGGCGACAAGCTGGGTTCCCCGAGGCGCCGGGCATCCTGTCGCACTTCCTCTATGAGTGCAAGGCGGGCGTATCGCTGGCGGAGCCTCAGCTGGACAAGGCAGTCAATGGCCTTGAGTTGGCCATGTCGGCATACAAGTACTCCGACGCGGACAAGAAGCGCTATGAGGACTTGCAGCAGCAAAGGCATGCCTCGGCTGAGGCGGCGGCGCGCGATGCAGGGCCGTCATGAAGCGTTGATTTCTAGCTAATGGGCGATCACCCAAGGCCATCTAGAAGATGGCCTTTTTTTATTTTTTGGTGCCTTTTTCTACATTCTTGTTAGAATACGGTCGTATTGGATTCTTAATAAGGACATCGAGCCATGAAAGGTGTGATTGCAAGACCTATTGCCGTGCTGGCGGCGCTTGCGGCGGGGGTTTCAGTCGCCCATGCCGCCCCCACGCAAACGGCAGATCTCTCGTCTTTCATCACCGCTCAAGCTGCTGCGCCAGCGGCTCCGGCCCAGCAGGAACTCGATGACCTGACAGCGCAGCGGGTGTCGCGCTATGGCCGTATCGTCAATGCCCGCCCTGTCGGCCTGGGTGGCTTGACCGCCTGGACCGTGGAGAAAAACGGCCACCAGGTGGTGCTGTTCAGCACCCCGGACTCTGCGGTCCTGTTCACCGGCGTAGCCTGGAATGCGGAAACGGGCACCAACATCTCCGACGCCTTCCTGCCGGGTGCTGCCCAGGCAGCAAGCCCTCTTTCAGCATCTCCTCCAGTGGCTGCCGCGGCGGCCGCACCTGTCGCGCCGATGATGTCGCCGGTTGCCGCGCCGAATGTGCGCGAGGCCGCAGCCATGGACGGTAGCTTCAAAGGGGCTATCCCCGAGTCGATGAAGACAGTTGACACCCTGGCTGGGGTCAAGGAAGGCAAGGGCGGCATTGGGGATACCGTCTACATCATCATCGACCCGCGCTGCCCGTACTGCCGCGAGACGTACAACTTAACAAGGGCGTACGCGGCAAAGGGCCACTCCATCAAGTGGATTCCGTCCGCTGCGCTGGGCAACCCGGCCGATGGCGTGCCGCTCGCCGCCACGATCCTGCAGGCCAAGGACCAGAAAACGCTTGCGCGGGTGCTGGGCAAACATGAGCAGATCCGCTCCGAGCCAACACCGGAAACAGTTGAGCATCTCAGCACCAACCTGGCGTTCCTGTTTGCCGCATTCGAAAACAACGGCAAGGAACAGGCGGGTGTGCCGGCTGCCTTCTTCATCGATCACCGTACAGGGAAGCCAAGGATGATGACGGGCCTTTCGCAGGCCGTCGTACTTGAAGACATCTTTGGAAAACTTTAAGGAGCAAAGTACATGAAAGCCAAAGCGCCGAACTTCGAGTTCGATCCCAGCATTCGCATCTTCGGTTCGGGCGAGCACTTGCTGGTGGTGTTCGACAGCCAATGCCCCAACGATGTATTGCGTGCAACGCGGACGGTGCGCATTCCCAAGGGGTTCCAGCAGTTGACCCTGGTGGTTGGCGGTTTCGACATGGCTGAAGACGACGGCCATCAGCGTCTGTTGAAGGGCAGCGTCAGCCTGGCAATCCAGGACGAAGCTGGCGTGCAGGCGAACCACGAGTTGGCCGCTCTGCAGCTGGTGTTCCATGCCGAAGCCGATCGCAAGGGCGCGCTGGCCCCGCACATTGATCCGGCGCTGGTCGCCTACACCGTGCGTCAGGCGCTTTCGGAATGCTTGAACGAGGCACTTAACAGTTACTTCCAGCGCGACGAAGCCGAACGGATGGTCGTGCTGCCTGAGGCCTCCCAGCCTGTTGCGGTGGGTGCGTCGCAGTATGCTGCTGCAGCCCCCCAGCCGTCGCGCAAAGCCATGCGCGAGCAGGCCGCCAGTGATGCTGCACGGCAGGCCAGGTCGCGCCGGCGCAAGACGGCTTTGGCTTGGCTTGTCCCTCCATTAGTCGTGGTTGCGGTCATGGCGACCCTGTCTAACCTTGCTTCCTCTCGGTCGCCGATTGAAAATGCTGTCGCGCAGCAGATGGCGAACGACCCGGAGTCGATCAAGGCGCAGGTGGAGCTGACCAAGCAGACACTTCAGTCCATGGGCCTTGACCCAGGTCAGGGGGGTGATCTCGGGTGCCTGGCGCCGCAATGATTACCTGCTCCCATCCCCAAGGAAGCCTTCGGCTGCTGTTCTGCTTGAGCGGGGTGTTTGCTCCCCCGCAGGCACTTGAAGACTATTTTGGATTGGAAAACCTTAGGTACGTATATGCGACCAGCGAATGAAGTGAAAGACGGGGCCAAGTTATTGTCGCTGGCCCAAGGGCTGCGGTCCCTGCTGGTCCCCTCGCCGGATGTATTGGCAGACACCGTCAAGGAGTTGCACCCGCTGGTCAACTTGTCCGACAAGGTGCTGCCGCTGAAGTCGTATTTCAACATGGTCCAGGACATCCAGCGGACCAAGCATACCCATGCGGCCATGCGTGCGGCGGGCGAGCCGCTGAGCCGCGAAGCCGTTCAGCAGGGTGTGTCGCGCAAGCTCTGCACCGAAGACATCTTCATGGTTGCCTGTTCTTTCCTGGAGGTGGAAATCGGCAAGCAAGGGTCGGTCTACTACCTGAGCGGCGAGTCGCCTGATTTCAAGGAGACCAAGAAGAACCGAAACCCGCTCGACTTGTCCGATGAAGTCGTGCTGAAGAGCCTCTCAAGTGGCCTGGCCCGCCCGGACACCGATCGCGGGGCAGTGGAGCGAGGCCAGATCGACAGCGGTTTCAACCACCTGGTGCGTCTGAACCAGCTGCATAACCTGATGCTGGAGTCGGTTCGCCTGATGAAGGCGGACGAACGCCTGACCAAGGTTGATATCCGCAAGAAGTTCAACATCTCGCACACCGATTACGAGCGCATGATGTCGATGGCGCGCCGTTCGGGGCTGATTTCGTTCCGTAACCGCAAGAAGGATCCGTCCAACGCTTACACCTTGCGCAACGACAATCACGAGCGGGTTTCGGAGCACGCCAAGAACTTTGGCCACACGCCGCAGAAAATGCTGAACAAGATTCTTGATGACTTCTTCGGGATGCTGGAAAAGCGCAAAAAACACGAGGACTGATGTTGATGGGGACCCAGGGCCATAAGGATGTCGGGCCGGCAATAGGTGCAGAAGAACGGGCTCGTGTAGCGCGGGCCGCCAGGCAAGTGGTGGCGTACGCCAATTTTCTGCGCTGGACGGCAAACTTCAAGCGGGACGAAGTGCTGCGCCATCCCGAACACGATCGTGTGATGTTGCTCTCGCCCATGCAAAGTGGGCGATTCAGCTTTGCGCTGGAAGGCGACACCCTGTACGTGGGTGTCCAGCCATTCGAGGCCGCCTGGGCTTCGTGCATGCCTTTCGAGGCCGCCTACGTTTCCGATCGGCTGTACCTGTCGGTCGAGGGGGTCAGCTTCATGGACTCGCGCATGCCGCCACTGGCGCTCGGCATCTTTGTCGACGAGGGCAGCAAGCGTGCGCTCATGGCCAATGCCAGGTTCGTGCAGTTTGTGCAGGTGGGCGTACGTGATGGCTACGTGGTCGAGGTGGGTGAGCCCTGTGGCGACCCTGTCGAGATGCGTGCAGGTGACGTGGTGCGCCAGCTGCGCGAGACTCGCCAGGCGAAGGTCAGGCAGCAAGACATGGGGCGGTTCTTCTGATCGCGCTCAAGCAGATTTTTCAAGTAAGGACACGAGCATGACCAAGTGCAAACTCATCCTGCCCCTGCTGGCGGCTGCGGCAATGGCAGGCTGTGTAACCACCGAGCAGATGCCGGACGGGACCACCAAGATTCGCTTTTCGGACGAGGCTGTCAGTTCGCTGACTTCGATGATGCCCAATGCCCTTGTGACCGGGGTTGCGGGAGGGGCCGGTGGTGGGGCGGTCAACCTTATTCCCACTATAAGTCCGTTGGGGACCGGTGAGCCACTGTACCTCAACGGGCAGTTCGAGCTGCAATGCGCATCTGCTTTGCTCTACAGCGCAAAGTCTGGTCGGCCGCTGGAGGCGCAGATTAGTAACAAATGCCGCTCCAGCTACTTCTTGCGCCAGGAGCAGCTCAGGATGGCGGGCAAGCCCTATGATCGAGGGGCGCCAGCGTATGAGCCGTCCAATCCGCCAAATGAATACTGGGCCAAAGTGGTGGGTCGCACGGTAAGCCAGTTGGCGGCTACGGATAAGTTCACTGCGCGGTTTGCCGGGTATCCGCGGATCGAGAACGGTGGCGCTATCACGATTGCCGTACGTTTGCTGGGGGAAACCCAAGGGACTTACGCTGCATTGGCGACCACGCCAGCGCGTACGCCGGTTGTTCTGGATGATGCGCAGTTCGAGCTGGGGATGCGCCAGCGTGCGGCTAGTGTCAGCAACCAGGTCGTGGATGCTATCGCGTGCGATGCGGTGCTTGCGTACAGCAAGACCGTGGACAAGGGGCCTAGGCCATCGAACATTTCTGCCAGTGCATACACGCGGTATGAGGTGTTGTTCACTGTTGCATCCATGGGGTGCAAGGACAGTACCCGGCAGTTCAAGACTGCTTCGCGATAGGGTGCGAGTTCGCCGGCCTTTTGCTGGTGATGGCAGGCACAAAAAAACCGGACGCTGGTCCGGTTTTTTTGTGCCTGCATTTGTGGCTAGGGGTTCATGTTCCAGGTGTCGTCTGCTGCTGCCGCTGACTCATTGATCCCTGTACCGTGCGCATCGGCAGCGGTCAGCCAGTCCTGGCTGACGTCTGCCTGCTGGGCAGCGCGTTCGTGGGCAAATTCGCGATCCAGAATGGAGCCCTCGATTGACGTTATGAGTGCTGGGGATGCCTGGCCATATTCGCCCAGTAGCGATCGTGTTGCTTCTGGCGGCAGTTGGCTGATGGCGTTACGCAGTTCGCGGCCGTATTCGGCCAGTACGGGTTGCTTGGCGATGACGGTTTCCGTCGATTGAGAAGGAAATACGGAAGCGGTGAAGCTCTGAAACGCCTGTGCAGTCGGCATGGCCTGTGATCCTTACATGCTGTAGTCGTTGCTGCTCTCGCTGCGTGGCAATGATGCGTTGGCATAGCGGGCGAAGGTCTTGTCCAGATCGGCCGCCAGGTAGCGTTGTTCGCTGTCGCGCAGCATTCGCTTCATGCCGTCGGCATCGGAAGAGGCTGCAATTACCTGCTCGCGCACGCTGGCAAGCAAACCTTCCCGATCTGTCCGCGAGCCAGGCGTGTTGTCGATCGCTTCGAATGCGTCGAGCAGTGATTGGTGCAGATCGGCCTCTGCGCCACTTTTCCGTGATGGGCTGGCCGCTTCGAGGTTTACGCTGCCGATCACGGCACGGTGGATAGCGGTGAATACGTTCACTTCGGCTTCCCGGCTTTGCATTACCCGATCTGAGCTCAAGGTGTGGGGGGGTGTAGCGCGCAGGTATGCAGACTCCTGGTCGGCCAGTGTGTCGATCGTCTGGCGGATTTTCTGGCCGTCGGGGCCTTGCCGCAGAGCGGCTTGCGCTACGTTGCCAAAACTGATTGCAGGGTTGCCCGAGGCCTCGATCGCTTTTTCGCGCATTAACCCGGCGCCGATCACGAATCGGCTCGCATCACGTATTGATAGCTGCATCTATGTCCGTCATTTGTTCACAGGGCTTGAGCGTGCCCGATTCAGTCGCCAGTCCGCCGCGAGCCTCGAGGTTCGCTGCTTGAGTGACCATAGCATTTTTACTGTTATTTTTCTTGTGCTTGAGTCGGATAAATCGGTTTTCTGGCGGTTTAAGGTATCCCTTGGACGGCTGGGTGCCTTGTGCCTGGAAAATGTTCGTCAGGCGATGGGTAAGCTCATTCGCCCATTAAATGGGGGGTTGACGCCAATCATGCCGCTCGCCTGCTGCGCTGGCCAGTAGGTGAAATGTCTATTTACACAACTTTACAAAGCCGATTGAGCGGCTTTTTGAGGGGGTGTCACGCGGAATTTTCCAGAAAAGGTCGAGTGATAAGCACCTCTCCAGGTATCGAAAAGTTACTTGTGCTGACGGGGCGAGCGATATGCGCGGAAAACAGGTTGTCTGTATTTTTCCACTTTTATCGTGTTTTTGACGCTTTATTGCGTCATTTTTTTGGATTTTATCGCTTCCCGAATTTCCCTGTCAGTTCCCGCCTTGTCGTGATGATCAAGTCTTTACCGTTTCTTGTTAATTTTCTTTCGTATCAATATTTTGATTTTTTGACGATTTGTGGTTTAAGATTGCCATGTTTTTTATATCTGAAGGATCATGGTTCGTAGGTCAGCACCATGGCTCAGGCTGCAAGCCCCTGTGCAGGCCAGCACGCGCAGGGCTGATGCCGCTCAACTCAAGGACGACGGAGCATTCCAAAGGAATTCGTCGCGAACGATTTAGATCAACCGTCCGCTATTCGATTCAGGTAGGTATTCCCAATGGCTCAGATGCCGTTTTCACCGTGCAGCGATCCAAGCGACTGCAGCGACCAGTCAGTCAAGATGCTTGGCAGGATTTTTGGCCCGGTAATCGATACCTTGGTCAATGGCACCGACCCCAACACTGTGCAGGCAAGCGCAAACATCCTCGCGACGATGTTCGGCTTCTTCAATAGCGGAATCCTCATCATCGGTTCGCTTATCGTTTCCTACGTTGCCGTGATGGGTGTAACCAACACGGCCAACGATGGGGAGGCGATGGGCAAGAGCTGGTCCTCGCTCTGGACGCCTGTGCGGATCGTGGCGGGTGGCGCTGTGCTGCTGCCGACGACAAGCGGTTTTTCATTCATTCAGCTCATTGTCCTGATGTTTTCCCTGTGGGGCGTCGGCTTTGCCAACGGCACCTACAAGGCGGGGATGGCCATGGGCGTCCTGTCGCCGAACGGTATCGTCGAGGGGGTCAACTCACCGGGCAACTTCTATGGGTTGCGCGATTTTGCCCGCAGCTACCTGGCAGCGACGTACTGCGCCACGGCGGCCAATTCGATCTATGCGAACAACCCGGCGTCCGGTGCAGCCCCTGAGGTCAGGGCTGAGTCGTCCCAGGACAAGCTCGTCACGACAAATGGCCGCACCGAGTACATCTTCGAGATCAAGGACCGCAACAAAATTACCAACCTGGCAGGCGGTGCGCCTTTTTGTGGCACCGTGAAGGTGGCGGTTTACGCGGCACAGCCCCAGACAGAGGCGATGGAGACGGCGCTTGAGTCATTGCGGGTGAACGTGCAGGGCAAGAAGCGTGAAGCCGCGACGGGCATGATGAAACAGTTGGACAGCTGGGTGAGTACCTGGCCTGCGACTATCAACGACTCGGGCTGGGACGCAGTGGACTCCGACCAGTTCAATGTCATCGTGAACGAGGCTGAACAGAAGGTCGCGACACAGCTGTACTCCCAGGTGAACAGTGACAAAGGCGATGTGGAAGGTGGCCTCAAGGACTTCCTGGATACACTCACGAATGATGGCTGGGCTGCGGCGGGCGGATGGTTCCAGCGTGTTGGCATGGTCCGCGGCCAGATTGCTGGCGTGCTGTCAGAGCCGGTCGGTTCGGTCAGCGCTCCCTCCCTTGGCGCATTGCCTGCCGACGCTCGGGCGTCTTTGCTGACCCACAGCGTAACCACGGTCACCGAGGCAATCGACAAGAAGGCGGAAGAGAAGCCCGGGTACAAGCAATCGACCACGTCCAAGCCGGAGGACATAGCCAGCCTCATTCCCAAGGACCCCAACAGCGATATCAATGTCGGCTCTTTGAAAGCTGACATGGACTCCAAGATGTCATCGTTCGTCAACGGCGTAATGCTGAACGTGGTGGAGATTGCAACGGGGGCGGGCAGCAACGGGCAGACGCCATTGTGCGGCACGGCCGGGCAGATGGGCGGCTCGATGAACCGCATGAAATGTGTGGGAGATTACTTGACCGTTGCGCGCGCCGGCATTCTTGTGGCCGATGTGGCTATCAAGACGGCCGGCACAGCGATACGGGTGGTTGCAGGCGCGCTTTCATCGGTCAAGGGCTTGGGTAACGGGCTTGATCTGGACAAGGTCGTCACCCCTCTCTGGGACTGGGTATTGACGGTGCCAGTCAAGCAACTCGCCCTGATGGCATCCTATATCGAACCCTTGGCGTTCTACTTTGCAGTCTTTCTCCCTAGCTTGCCTTACACGCTGTTCATGATCGTCTTTGTTGGATGGGTACTTGCTGTACTGCAATCGATTATTGCTGCGCCGCTGTGGGCGGTGATGCACATGACGCCGGATCGAACGTTCGTGGGATCCCAGACGCAGGGCTACCTGTTGCTGCTTTCGCTGTTCGCTCGCCCTGCGCTGGCTGTTCTTGGCCTGTTTGCTGCGGTGCTGGTGTCTGACCCGGTGATCGACTACATCGCCCAGGGCTTCTTCGCCATGCGGGGTGCTGTGGTGTCCTCGTCAGGTGGTGTGGGTGCCATTTCGGAATTCCTGACCTTTGCCTGGTGGTTCATGGTCTTCGGGCTGACGTTGTTGCCCGTGCTGTACATGATCTTCGGCTTGCCCCAGACATTGCCTGACCAGGTGCTGCGCTGGATTGGTGCAGGCATAGGTGACCTGGGGGAGACCAATGCCGTGGGCCAGATGCGTGGTGGCATGGCTTCGGTGGGTGCTGGAATACAGGGGTCCGGTACAGGCATGCGCCTGGGGCATGACAAGGGCAGGCTGCCACCGCCAGACGGCAATTCACCAGGTGGTGGGCCTAAAGGGGGCGGGTCTCGCGGTGGTTCGGGTGGTAATGCGGCGCTGGTCAGCGCGAACGGGCAGGGTGTCGGGGGCTCGTCTTCCGGCTCGTCTTCCGGTGACTCGGGCGCGAAAGCCCAGGCAGAATCGGGTGACAAGCGCACGCTGGGTGAAAAGCGCAGTGAGGCAGCCGGTGTAGCGTTGGGGCGGGCGATTACGGGGGGTACTGCCGCTACCGGCAGGACACTGGGCAGGGCAGGTAGCGTCGCCTTGTCCGCCGGGCGTGCTGGCGTGGAGTCATTCCGCGAATCAGGTTCGGCCTCCCTGGGGGGGCGAGTGCGTGATGCTGTTGCCAATGGTGCGCTGACAGCGGGGGCAGGCATGGCTTCTACTGCAGTTGCTGCGGGAGCCGACTACAAGCAGGCCTTTTCGACGGCAGGTGCCGAAGGCAAGGCCGCTTACAATGAAGGCGCAGACGCTCGAATCCAGGCATTCAAGGATTCGCTGAAGGGGGGCTCGGCGCCTGCAGGGAGCCGTGCAAATGACGATCAGACTGCCACGTCGGAGGCAGGGGCGGGCAGTGCCGGCTCCGATAATCGACAGTTCAATGACACCTCGCTCCCCGCGGGTGCCGGCTCGGAAAGCGCCAAGGATGGCGATGAAGAGGGCCAGTGAAGGGCTGGCTGGCACATCGCCATCGGTCGGCGGGAATTTTCCGCGCCACTGGTTGTCTTGGACGAAGACGCGCAATCGTGTGCGCACCCTGATACGCAACCCGGATCGCTTGGCGGAGACTTCGCATGGCTGAGAATCAACTGGAAGACCAGCTTCGACGGCTTCTCACCGGCCTGGCCGATCAGGCCATCGTGCGTGGTGAGCAGTTCATCTATGACGGCGGGGAGTTATATGCCGATGATGTAGCGGAAATTGGCCTGGTGGCGGTGTTGTGCATTGCCCAGTCGCTGTCCGAGCGCGTCGGTTTGGGTAGCTTTGGCTATGCGTTCCAGTTGGCTGCGCCCGCCAACCCGATTTTCCCCATTCACGCCACTGCACCCGCGGTGCTGCCTGACTTTTTCAGGGTGGCCCCCTTTGTTTCTGCAGTTTTTCATGGCGAAGTACTGGAGGCGAAGGGCGACTTCACGCTCCTTTATCATGCTGCAGCGCGACGTATGCAGACGCCTTCGAATGCGCCCTAGAAACTTGGATTTCTGAAAGCACACCGTTTTTGAATATGGATTGAACTGGCATGCAATCAACTTCCTTTTCCCTGCGCTCATTTTCATGAGCTGATCTGTTCTGGAGCCCTTCATGCAAGATGATGAAAACACCGGCCAAGACTCAGGCGCCGATACGGAGTTGCCGGATGGCGTTTTTGCGCCGATGTCGGGCTATACCCACGAAGACCTGCTGGCGGTTGCCCAGATACCTACCCAAGCCTTCCTGGAAGCACAGGGCGTCGACCCTGGCCTGATTCGCGAAACCATCATTGCCCTGGTCTCTCATCTTTACGCCAAGTTCGAAGAGCAGGGTGTCGAGTACCAGATCGCGACGTGGTATCAGAAACCGTATGACAACCTGGACAGGCGCAAGCGCAGCATCATCAGTATGGCCGAAGAGTTCGGGGTGCTGGCACTGCGTGCATCGGCAGACGCTTTGCGAGGGTCGCCGTTGATGGCCAGGGGGCGTGAGTTCTGGGAGCCGCTCATCGACCAGGCTGGGTTTGCCATACGCGATCACATTCTGAAGTTGAATGCGGACTGATCCGACGTTTGTTCATAGGGATATGGCATGAGCGATTCATTGCACGTCACGGTGTACTTTGATGGTACGGGCAACAACAAGGACAATGACCAGCCCAAGGGTACCCATACCAATGTTGCCCGGCTTTACGAGCGGGACCGTGCGCAGGGGACCAACCTTGCCCGCAATTCGGCTCACGTGGCGCTGAAGTACGAGGGCAGGCAGCATTATGGGCTGTCGGAAAAGATCTACTTCGACGGGGTTGGAAGCCAGAGAGTCCAAGGGCCCAAGGCCATGTTCGAAGGTGCCACGGGCAGCGGCAGCCAGAACCGGATCGAGCAGGCCTATGAAACCCTTGTCCGGTTTCACAACAAGAACCCGGAATTCCAGGTCGATGTGAATGTGGTTGGCTTCAGCCGCGGTGCCGCGCAAGCCCGTGCCCTGGCCAATGTGTTCATCGAGCGCGGCGTGCCGATGCTCAATGACCAGTGGAAAGCAACGGGCGAGTACCTGATCCCGCCCGGAGAGGCGCGTATCAACAAATTGGGGTTGTTCGATACTGTCGCGTCTTATGGCAACCCGAAAACGGAAAGCCATGTGGCGAAGAATCTGGCTATTCACGAGAACGTCGCTTCGACCACACACCTGATCGCGATGAATGAGTACCGCGATACGTTCCCGTTGACCAGCGCGTTGCGAAACAGCGACAACTCCCGGATAACAGAGCTCAAATTCGCAGGGGCACATTCGCAGATAGGCGGTGGTTATCGTAATGACGTGCTGGCGGCCGGGCCACTGGCGGTCATGTACGAGGCGCTGGTGTCCGCTGGCGTGGAGCTGCAGCCGCTGCTGCCAGAAGATAGGCAGCGAGTCGAGCAATACAATGTGCTGATCAAAGACCTCGAACGGGTGCAGGAGGCCTTGATCGATTCGCGGCTCAGAAAGGGCAATGAAGCATTCAGGCGAAACCCGGATGGCTCGCTTGAGGTGATTGACAATACACCGTTCTTCTTTCAGCGCGGTACGTTTGACAAGTCCAAACGGCAGAGTCAGCCGTTCGCGCAGGCTGTAGAGGGCCGAAAAGTCATTTTCGAAAACGATGACAGTCTCGGCAAGCTCGCTGTCCAGCGGGTGGGCAAGCAGGTAGGGCAGTTGCTCTGCGGGCTTGGAGACAAACTCAAGGATGCGATGTTCGAGCGTGCCGAGGCTCCAGTCAGCCTTGAGCAAGCGCGGGCGGAACTGTTCGATGAGTTGGCCGCGGAGGGTGTGAAGCCAGAAATTGTGGCCTTGGCTCAGGTATCGGAACTTTCCGAGTTAATGTCGAACTCGAAGCCTGAAAAGGAATACCTCCAAACGCTGGGGCTTGAAGCGGTTGCTGTGCCGAAGCCGGGGCTGACGGCCAGCCACGCAGTTGTGAAAATCGACTCCAGAGGCTCATCAGCATTTGCTGATCTGGGTTTTGAATACGAGGCCAGCCGTATTGTCGCTGATGCCGCAATGGGTGCACTTGCCAGGGCGCCTCTGGATATTGATGATCCATTCATGCTGCACGACACCAACGGCAATGTGGTGGGTACCTTGGAGGCCGTGCACAAGGTGCCTTCGTTCGACATCGAGAGCGGCGTGTTGATTGCGATAGATATGCAGCATGTTGCGCCGGCGGCACAGGCCGGATTCCTCTACGACGGCTTCAGGCAGGCTGCGGAGTGGATTTCCGGGCGACCGGAAGGGCTGTTGAAGGACGGCTACGAGCTTGTAGGTGCGGATGGAAAATCATCGGTCCGGTGCGTGGTTGCCCGCCCTGAATCTGCTGAGCTGGAGCGCACTGCGCACTGGAGCGCTCCCGAGCCGTGAGTAAGCGAAGCTTGGCACTGTTGTAATACGGGTGTTTGCAAGCATTGGCCTTAAGGTTTTTTGTTGCCCGCTTGCTTAGAATGCACCTGTTGCCGACGGTGGTCGGTCAGTCAATCGGTAAGGGCTAGAAGATGAAAATCCACAAATACCAGCCAGGCACTTTCATCGAGGTCGATGACATGGCGGGTGGTCGCCGCGTTGGGATGGTCTGCAAGGACGGCGTGACGTTTTGGGATTTGCTCGATTCCGAGCGCTGCACGCCGCTGACCATTCATCCTTCCATGAAGCCGGAAGAACTGGGAAATCTGGTCCAGTTCAGCCAGGCTAAAGCCTTGGGCAAGGCGCTCCAGGCGTTGGTCAGCCACCTGCAGGCAGTGGATGATCAGCGGCTGGGCAGTGATCCGCTGTTTGTCATGCGTGCGCTTTGGTTCGTGGGGCAGAAGGCGAGCGGTGAGGCATATGTGCCCGATGCCGGGACGCTGCTATGGGCCTGCGAGCAGGCCCAGGCCCAGGCGCAATCGGCGGAGCACATTCACCAGTTGGCCGGCCAGTATTGCTCGGTGTAGGCCGGCATGACATTGCTCGCTCGCGCCTTGGTGAGGCCTGTCAGTCAGGGGTCGGTGCGTCGGGCGTTGCCTGTTTGGCAAGTTTGCGCTCGTGAAGCCTGGCATAGCCGTCCACAGTAGCGCGCAGGGTGTTCAGCGCGTGCCCGGAGGTGGCCCCAGGGCTGTGTCGGGCCAGCGCATCGTAAACGCTCTGGGCGTCGAGCCGATGAACGCCAAAGGCTTCGTCCATGGTCGCCTGCTCCACGGCTTGCCAATCCACTTGCGTTGCCAGCTCGTTGCGAAGACGGGCTGCGGCGTGCTTGCCGAACAGGTGCGCGACACCGGCTTTCGCCTCCAGCTCAGGCAAGGCTTCAATGCGCAGGCGCATCTCATCCTGACGGGGCCGGCGCTCTGCTGCTGCGCCCTGGGAAGCAAGTTCCACCACCACGTCGCCCACATTGGTAAAACCTTCGCTGGCGAAGACTTCTGCCACTTTGCGTGAGCGCGCTTCGTCTCTTGGCAGGAAGATCGCCAGGCCGTTGTCGTATGGCTGCGGCAGGTCTGCCCAGTAGTGGGTGGCCCTGAAGTCGCGCAGGGCATCGAGCGCTTCAGCAAAAAACGCATCTTTGGCAATGGCGTAGATGGCGTACTGATCATTGAGTTGAGCCGCAGCCTCGGCATCCAGGCCGTGGCGAACCAGGCGACCTTGCAGCGCAACGGGTTGCTGCAACTGGCCGGCGATATGCCGGGCGGCGACGAAATGGTGCGAGCCACCGCTGTTGGCAAGGTACAGCCCATCGTCCCAGCTGTACTGGAGCAGGAAGTCGCTACTGCCACGAACGATACCGATCTCAGGCCAGCGCAGGTTTTGCGCAAGCCCTTCCTGGCTTACATCCCGGATGAACGGCTGGCAGGCCTGTTCAGCCATCTGCTGCATGGAGAAAAAACGGTACAGCTCGGATTTGGAGGCGGACAGGCCAGTGACATCACCAATGTCGCAGTTGAATCCTGCCGAGGTTTCGGTCTTGCCCAGTCGGGCCAGCGCCGGAATGTGCCGGTGCTCGCTTTGATAATGGCCGCCGCTGGTGCGCCAGCCCCTGACTTCGCCGCGTTTCTCGCTGCCTTGGCCATGAGGCCATTCATGCCAGCGCACCACGCTGGATGAGGCGATGACGGCAGCGGTGTCATCCACTCGCATCCGAATACCCGGCGTATCCGCAATCACCTTGCGTAGCCGGGCGGGGATGCCCAGGTCGTCCTTGACTGTTTCCAGGAACTTTGCAGCCAGTGTTCTGAAACTCATGGTGTGACTCCATTCGGCGCCAGTCGGCGCTGGGTATTACTGTGTGACGCGTTTTACGGCGTCCGCCGCCTCGCGTGCCGTGCGTTTCAGTGTTTTGGCTACCGTGCGCATGTTGTTCGAGCAACTGATGTAGGTGTCGTTGCCATCGACGTAGAGCCACAGGTCGTGGTTGCCAACTTCCTTCTTGTAATCGCCGAACTGGTCCTTGGGGATGTCGGACAGCCTGGCGACGGTCTGGATGCTTTCACCAGTGAATGCGCCGGCGTAAGTATCGAAGTCGCCTTCACCATTGGAGCCGGGGTGCATCGATAGCCGAGTGATGGCGCGGCCGAAAACATCCACTGGGTTGGGAACGGTGTATTCGCCGTCGGACAAATCCGAAGCCTGCACGATGGCCTTGCCGTCGGCGGCGTGGATCAGGGTTTCAAACTGCTCGGGTGATACGCTGCGCTCGCAGGTAAGCACCTGGGAAAGACGTGCCCTGGCCTCCGACTGGTCGATCTTTGCGGCATGAGCTGTAGAGCAGGCGAGCGAAACCAGCAGCGGCAGGGCGAGTTGCAGGGCTTTCATGCGTCAGATCCTTCTGGAAGACAAATTGCTATCAATTTAGCTTGTTAGAAAAACGTTTTTTGTATGGTGTGAGTTTGCGCTACGCCTTGCGTATGGTCAAGTGAGCGCCTCCCTATGGCAGGGATTCAAACCTTGACGGCACAGGGCCTCAAACTCATACTAGCCATTAGAATAAACATTTTTCTGATAGGTCATTTTGACAGTTGACAGGATGTCGAGCGCTGGCGAGTACCCTTCGTTACCGGTTGCACAGACGTTTGTACTGGAACCTGGCGTTCTGGCCCTTACAAGGAGTTTCATGGCATGTCCTACCCGCTACCTCCACTTGCCGTGGTGCCGGGCCTGAGGCTGGTTGGCGATCGCCGCGCCGCCTTGTGGCTGTTGTCGGTGCCTTTGCTGGTGGCACTTGTGGCGTTTGCCATCGCAGTCGTTGCAACCCTGATGGGTGAAATGGCCGAAGGTTCGCCACGCTTTTATGCCGCTGCGCTTTCCCTGTCTGCACTGTTGCTGAGTGTGATGCTGCTGCCCGCCTACCTGCTCAGCCTGGGCTGGTACGCATGGTGGACGCGCGACGGTGACCACCAGAGGCTGCGTCTGGGCCTTTGGCTTGCACCGCTGGTGGCGCTTCTGTTCGCGTGGTTCCCGGCCACGCTGGTGCCCGGTCTGCAGCCACTTGGCCAGGATGCCGTCGACCCGCTGCGCACCTATTTGCTGGCAGGCATGCTTACCCTGATGCTGGGGTATGCCTGGTCCGTCATCGTTTACCTGATCTTGCGGTACTGGAGAGATGTATGAGCACCATTATTGCCACCCCTCGCCGGGTGCTGCCGCTGATGCTGGCCGTGATGTCGGCAGTACTCGCCCCGAGGGCTTTGGCGGGGTTCGAGGTAGTAGAAAGCGCTGCTGCGCCGGTCCCCTACCACTCATCTACTGTCCAGGGCGGTGATACGGCGCAGATGCAGCAAACCATCCATGCGTTGAACGTCGAGATCCAGAGCCTGCGGGTTCGCCTGGCAGCGGCAGAGGCCGATGCCAATGGTAGCCGTCAGGAGTTGCTGGCGATTCGGGCGCGGCAGGACCAGATCCAGTCTTCGATCAACCACATGACCCTGAACTTCGCCTTTGGCCACTCGCGCTTCAACCCCAGTGCCGAGGATGGCGATATTCTGGTGCGCTCTGCGCAGGACGCGCTACAGGTGAAGATCATTGGCTTTACCGACAGCGTCGGCACGGTCGAGGCGAATCGGCGTGTTGCCTTGCTGAGGGCACAAGCCGCAAAAACATATCTGGTGCGGCGCGGTGTGGCGGCAGCGAAGATCAGTGCCGAGGGACAAGAGGGCGACTACATTGCCTCGAATGAGACCGCGAGTGGCCGCGCCGCCAATCGCCGGGTTGAGTTCGAGTTTTTCGGCCAGTACCAGGCAAGTGCGGCCCCTGCTCGATAGCGGCGGGACCATGCCTGCAAGTCAGGCCTGCAAGCGCATGTCGTCGAGGAACAGTCGCGCCTCGGCGGCAGCGGCAATGGTAGCGTCTGCAGGTGCCTCCCAGGCTACGCCATTGTAGCGCAGGCTGTAGCTTTCGCGGCAGGAATGAAAGCCGATATGGGCCCAGTCAATGCTTTCACTGCCCGTCCATTCACCCAGAATCTCTGATCGCGCCGGGCCGGCTGCCCGCCGTTTTTCGATCTGCGCGACCACGTTGGCGAACAGGCGCAGGTTTTCGAGGTCGATGCTGACCGAGGCGGGACCAATGTTCAGCACGCCACCGACATTGCCGGGCGCTGGGTGAAATGCACAGTGAAACGGATGGGTCATGGGTACTTCCTATGAGGTCTGGGCTGCAAACATACAAAACACAAACAACTGAAAGTTGGACCTGTCGGCAGGTTGAAGTTCAGTCTAGTCCAGACGGTGTGAGGGAGTTTGAGCATGTATTCGCTGTACGAACTTGAAGCTTTTGTGGCGCAGGCCATCAGTGGTGATGTCTTCGAGCAATCGGGCGGTGGTTTCGTCGGGGTAATGGCCAAGAGTGTGCCTGCCATTCAGAAAGACATTCCGGCAGCGTTCGAGATGTACACACTGCTGGGGCATTTTCTGAAGTCGCTCCCGCTTCGCCAAGGTAGGCTAACCTTCGACGCCGCAACGCTCATGCTGGAGCCAGGTATCGTGGTGGACAGTGAGGAAGGCAAGGTGGTGGCATTGCTGCCAGTCCAGGCCCATCAGTTGAGTGAGGTGGCGTTCTGGCTGGCCGACGCACTGCCTAGTCGAGAGGTCAAGGCCATGCCCGGAATGCTTGCGTTGATGTTCACTGTAGAAACCCATGACGAGGTGAAACACCTGCTGCCGGAATGGCTGGCTGCATTTTATGTCCAAGGTGACGGCAGGCACTGCGTTCCAATCCTTGCCCTCAAATCGGTGTTGGAAGATGAGCGCTTTGGCGGGGATTGGGTTGCGGTTGCCCTTCACAGGCTGACTGAATTCGCCTTGCCCCAGGCAGATGCCCAGCAGGCTGCCGGGGCCGAAATCAGAACAACCAGGTAACCGCACTGCCCTGTACCAGGCTTTGCCGGTGGGCATGCATGACGACATGCGGATCGAAGGAGGTAGCAAATGGATCACAACTGGGGTGCGGGCAGGCGCGGTGGCGGCCTGGACGGCGGTTATACCGGGTCGCTTGACCATGCGATCTCCAACCTGCATGTCGGGCGGAGCCAGGGGCGTCAGGAAGGGCGCAAGGAGGGTTTCGATGAAGGGCATTCCCACGGCTATTCGCAAGGGTGGGACGCCGGTGCGGCGTGTGCCAATGAAAAACTGGAGCCGCTGAGGGGCTACGTCCGGCAGTATTTCGAGGAGGCAGTGCAGCTAAGGGCCGTTGTCGAGCGCCAGGAGACAATGATCGACCTGATGTACCAGCAGCTCTCCCAGGTCGCCAAGGCAGGCAAGCACGCCGCGAGCGGGCAGGGGACTGGAATGTCGGAAGCGCTCGAGGCGTTGCAAAGCACCAATGACTTGTTGCAGGCAAGGGTTGAGGTAATGGATGAGCATTATGCAGCAGCGCTCGAGCAGTCCAGGTTGCGAGACCAGCAGTACAAGCGCAGCTTGGTGTTCATGCAGGCGGTGCAAGGGCTGCTCGAGGAGCTCGTCGCCGACGATACCCCTGAGGCACTGCACATCAGGCAGCGTTTTGTTGAGCGTTACCAGAACCAGGTTGCCCATGGGTTACGAGGCGGGGATATCCAGGTTGCCCCGGAACTGGACGAGGTGTTCCAGAAGCTGTTGCCCGAAACCCGGCAATTCATTTTGAGGATGCAGCAGTCCGTCGCCCCAGGGCAGGACGCTGAGGGCTCCGATCCAATGCTTTAGGCCCTCGGGCAGGGCCAGCACTTATCGAGGGCCTTGCCAGGCTATGGGAGCGGTTGATCCGCGGGTGGGGTTGCTGGAGGCGGGTAGGGCGACTCGTGGCCAGGGTTGGCTGGCGCGTCTGGGCTACCTGGGGCGTCGACAGGTGCGCAGACCAAGGCAGTGCGCACCTGCGCCGGATACTGCTGCACCTGATACCCGTAGGCAGGCGGTTGGCGTACCTCGGGCGCCTGGCACGTGCCTTCGATCACGCCCTGCTGCGGCGTGGAAAAATCACAGCTTTCACCTTCATAGCGGTTGGCACACGAACGGTAGGCAGAGACCGGCGTCACCTGCTTCGGCACGGGCACATAGATAGTGGTGTTGCGCGGTAGCTCTTGCCATTGCTCTTCAGCCCCTGCGGGAGGGGCCTGAGTTTGAGCAGTACTTGCCAGGGCCGATGCACTGAACGCCAACACCAGTGGCAGGATCGCTTTCACGGGCGCCTCCAGGGTCACATGCCAGGTTCGTAGTCCGAACCACTGCGGTGCGAGGGGGCCGGGTCGCTGTGGTCCAGGCCGGCATTCACTTCCACGCCGCGTTCTTTCATTTCGCTGATCATGTACTCGTAGCCGACGGTGAAGTGAGCCAGGTCGTACCCTGGGTCGGCATCCTTGATTTTCGAGGTCAGCTGAACGATTTCAAGCTTCACCGGGTCCGGGGTCTCGTCGGTATCCCAGTTGGTCGAGTGGTTTTCCAGGTTGTTCAGGTGGAAGGCCTGGCTGAAGGGCTTGCCGTCCACGGTGATCTCCTTCGCCAGCTTTTCATACAGGTTTTTACCGCCCAGGCCTTCGTCCAGCTTGGCATCGACTACCCGCAGGAAGTCCAGGTGGGCCTCCGGTGTGGCGGTGATTTCTTTCCAGCTGCTGTACTCGGTCATTCCGTTCTCCTTGCTTGGATGAATGCGTTTGCCTTCATGGCTCATTTCGGCATCGACTGGCCTGGCAGCATGCGGGCCTCATGGCGCCATGTCGTTGTCCTGCGAACCACCACCGGGCCTGTTGCGTACCAGGTTGACGATCCCTTTCACCATTTCTTTCAGTCGCTCGAAGATGCGCTGCATGGACTCTTGCAGTCGCTCCAGGTGCGATTGTGTTTCCCCTTCGAATGCAGGTGTGTCCGCCGCATTGCGATGGATGCTGTCACTGGACGTCTCGAGGCGATGCTTGAGCTTGTCGTAATGCGGATTGCCTTCGGTTTCGGGGTTCAGCAACTCTTCCTGCGCACGCCCGTATTGCCGGGTCCAGCCGGTGAGGGCCTTGTCCATGGCTTTTTTCTGGTCTTGGGCGTCAGGTGACTGCCCGACGGCGTCCACAAATGCCTCGTGCAAGTCGGTGAATTCACCGTCAGGCTTCATCTTCTCGATCACTTCGGGCACGGTCAGGCCGGTTTGCTCGGCACGTGCTTCGATCTGCTCACGAACCTGCGGCATGTTTTGGGCATTCCAGAAAGCCGTGTGGGCCTTTTCGTAGTTGCTGGCGGCTTTTTCGACCTGGTCCACCCGGTATTCGGACAGGCGAGGAAGGACCTGCACACGACCAGTCAATTCGTCGGCAACCGCTGGCGCCGGTGCGGTGTTGGCATCCTGGGTTTTCGCCCCCCCCTGCAAGGCATCGGCGAGGGCGCCTGCACCCTTGCCGATCCCTTGCAGGGCGGCCCCGGTCAGCGAGGCTACGCCACTCACAAGTTCGGCGCTGCCACGCAGCAGGGACTCTGTGCCGTTTGGCTGGTGCTGTGGCTGTTGGGCCTCTTTCGCGCTTGCAACATCCTTGTGCTCATTGAGCGACTCATTGATGCGCCGCACTTCCTCGGGGTCGAGTGAAGCACCTTTGGCCTTCATCTCGCCTACTACCTTCATCAGCGCATCGAGCGCGCCTGGATCAATTTCAGCAGCAGCTTGTGAAGCGGTGTTGACGGGTGATTGCGCAGTCCCCGGCGTTTGCTGTTTGCCCGCCTCGGCGTTGAATGCCTTCAGGGCTGCAGCATCGATCGTTTGCACGTTCCAGGTTCCTTGCCTGTGATCCAGGCGCAGGGGGGCGCCCAATTGCGTGGGCGTGCTACTCATGGCCCGCTCAAGCGCAGGGTCCTGGAAGGTCAGGTTACCTTCAGCGGTTTTCAGGGTGATGCTGTAAACGTTTTCGCTGACACCGTCTTTGTTCAAGGGTGCTGCGCCATGATGGACCAAAATGCCTGCATAACTCCGCCCTGGCTGGGCTGTTTGCCCGGCAGCAGAATCAGCGACGGCTTGATCAGGCTTATTGAGGTCTTTGGGTTCCATCTGTGTTTACCTTTCGTGGGCGCCGCGTTATTCAATGGATCTGGACACAGCTCCTTGCTGGGCGCGGTCATGCGCCCAATCGGTCTGTGCCCTTTGACCTGCCAATTTCTGCGACGCGTAAACGGCAAGTAATGCTTCAACTTTTTCCTTCTTGCGATAAATCGCTTCCGCCAAGTAATTGCTGACACCTGTCGCCCGGTTGTAGTCCACCCACAGGGCGCGGCTGGAAACATGCGTGATGCTGTTGTTCCACTCGGCATCGCTGAACCGTCGGGTGGCTTCGGTCATTATCATTTCCGAAACCGACATGGCGTCGTAACCACCGATGGGGGCTGTCGGCAAGGCACCATAGCCATCGGAGTCGGACAAGTACATCGCAGGTGTTTTTCCATCTGCTTCTGCCAGCGCTGCATCGGCGTTTGCCGCTGCCACTTGCACGGGCTCGGCGGTGGAGTCTGGCGCAACGCCGCCAGAAGGTACATTGCCGAAAAGTTTTTCGTGCTGCGCCTTGGTGTCCTTGCCCAGAATAGGGTAGTGCTCCGGGTGACCGTCCTGAATGGCGTAAGTTTGGCAGAAATAGGGGGCCGGGTCAGTCTTCCAGCCAATCCCGTCCTGGCGGTTGAACACCGGCGGTAGCTGGGCTGGGTTGAAGGGGCCGCGCTGTGCGTTTTCGGAAAACGCCTTGGCCCGTGCTGTGTCCTTGCTGGATGTGCCGTAGGTGAAGTGCAAGTGCTTGGTCATCGAGCTGCTGGGGGTGTTGCCCGAAAGACCCAACTGTTGGCCGGGTTTTACCTTGGCCCCGCGTTTTACCCCATTGGCAAAGCCGCTGAGGTGGTAGTAGGCGACGATATCGCCATTGTCCCGCTTGATCAGTACGGCGTTACCTGCAGACCCACGCAACCCGGCGAAAGTGATTTCACCTTCGGTAGTGGCGTACACCGGCTGCGAAGCCCCGCTGGTGGAGAAGTCCAGGCCATCGTGCATATGCGCTTTCTTGTTGGCCGAGCCAAAGTTGCCGGCGCCGCCGCCCCGAAACTTGCCGAAACGGCCAGAAACAATTTCCTTGTCGGTCGGCGATACCATGCAGGTATCTGCAACAGCAATGTGAGCGCCGGCCATCAGCCCCAAGGTCACACCGCCACGCAAGATCGTTTTTCTCATCCCTGGTGCTCCGTCACTTCACGCTTTGCTGCATGTTTTGCCTGGCCGCATCTGTCGATGCTTTGCTGGTCTGTCCGCCAGCCGTGCTGACGTTCATCGACACCAGCGATGCCAGCTGGGCCTCCATGCTTTCGTACTGGCGGTACTGTTTTTCCTGGATGGCCAGGTCCAGTGCCTTGATCTTCAGCAGCTCGACCAATGCGCCGCGCTCGTTCTGTGCGGCCATCACCCGTGCCCAGCTGTCGTACTCGGCCGTGTTGCCGGAGTAGCGCTTCACTTCGTTACGGAAATGCACCGCCAAGGGCAGGTCGGTGCCTGTTTCCTTGCCTTCAACGCCCGAGTAGTCGAGCTGGATTGCCTTGAGGCTGGAAAGTGCAGGTGAAATCAGCGCGTCCTTCCGGGCCTTGGAAAGGGCGTAGTCCTCGGCGGCGGACGATTGGCCCGCCGATGTCGGCACCGGGCCGTCAGGCAGGCCGGCAACGTTGTTCACGAACCCGACCTTGGCCTGATACAGGGTTTCATTTTCCATGGCAGGCTCGAACAAGGTGGCGACGGTCAGGTCGGCGCCCGGCATCGTACCCACCGATTTGCACAGGCCCGAATCTGCCTGGTCCTGGGTGCAAAATGGCTTGCGCGCCTCTATCAGCGCTGTCTGGGCGCTGATCGGTTCGGCGTAGGTCCCGGGGGCGGCCACGATCTCTGCCTTGACCCGTTGGCGAACCTCGGTGCCCATGTCGGCATCGCGGTTGCTGATCAGTGTTCGGGTCGAGAAGACTTTGCAGGGCGAGAAGCCTTGGCCAAATTCGCCGCCATAGTCGAACCGCGCCTGCTTCACCCGTTGCGTCTGGGCCAGTATCTTGAGGCCGGTGGCTGTCTGCTGGGCCGCATTGCGCCCGGCCTCGGCGACGGTGTTGGCTGCCAGTGCCTTCTGCTTGGTCATGACTGCAATGGCGGAGGTCAGGCGCTGGCTTTCGGTTTCGAGCAGGGCCGAGAGGGATGCATCGACCGCGGACACTGCGCCGTTAAGCGCCTGGGTGGCAGCCGTGAACGCCGGAGCCACGGTGTTTTCCTGGTACTGAGGAGGGCAATAGGCCCAGGCGAGTGTGGAGGTGAGGGCCAGTGAAGCGCCGAACGACACCTTCCATTTGCGCGCCTCGCGCGTTTCGTCGAATTCCTTTTTCATGGCGACCTCACTTCACCGACCGTGCAGCGGTTTCAGACAATACCTTCTGGTACCGCGCTTCCAGCGTGGCGTCGAGGCTATCGGAAGAGGCAACTACCAATGTTGCCAGGTTGGCCAGTAGGCGCTGGTTCTGCTCGTACTGCTGCTGATGAATCCAGACCTCGAGCCCACCCATCTTGGCGGCCTCCATCAAAAGCCCGCGCTGGGTCTGGCGCGCCAGGTTGCCCGACCACTGCTCCGCTTCCTTGCCGCCGAAGTACTGGTTTACACGCAGCTTGAGCACCTCATTGGGCGATTTGTCGCCGAATGCCTTGCTACGGGTGTTGGCGGCATTGATCATCGACAGGCTGTAGGCTGGTATCGACAGCATCGAGTCCTTGCGGTTTTTCTGCATCATGTAGGTTTCACCGGCCGGTGTCGCGCCGGCGTCCTTGGTCAGTGCCTGGTCGGGCGGGCCGATGACATGCTGGATATAGGCCGTGCGTGCTTCGGTGGTCAGCGAGTTTTCTTCCGCAGGTTCGAACAGCAAGGCAGCGTTCGTGTCCCCGCCGGGCAACGTACTGAGGGAGCACAGACCGGCGTTTGCCTCCGCCTCGGTACAGAACTTGTCGCGATGCTGTTTGAGGCGTTGCTGCATGGCCTGGCCCGTCGAGCTGACCAGGCGCCCCGGGGACGCATCCAGTTCACCCACCGATGCCTTGGCCTTGGCCGCCATGGTGCTGAAGGCAATGTCCATCGACTTGTTTTTCGCCACAGTTCCGCAAGGGTCGAAACCCTGGCCGGTCGCGGCGTTGAAGTCGAGGTAGGCTTGGGCAACGGCTGAGTTCTGTTGCTGGGCGCGGACAGCGTTGACCAACTGCTCGGAGGTTTGCCGGTTGTTGTCTGCAACCACGTTCGCAGACAGCGCCTCTTGCTTGGTGGCAATGGCCACTGCCGAAATGATTTGCTCGAACTTGTACGTCATCTGACTGCCGAAGCTCGTGCCAAAAGCACCAATGTTGGCAGAGACCGTGCCAGTCAGGAGCTCTATCTGCGCAATCGTCCAGGCTTCTGCCGGGCCGAAACCGTACAGGGCGCCGTAGGAAACACTCGAAAGCATCGTCGACCCTACGACAATGCTGGCCAGTTTGAGCCGAAAATTCATATCACTGCCCTGTGAGCATTGGCACGCGACGGTCCGTCACTTGCCCTACAAGAGAATTGGCCGCCATCGCACTCATCGCCGAATCGGCAAGCTGTTGCGACTGGGCTGCATTGCACGCCACCGAGGTGCAGTCGATGTGCGCTTCTGCACGTTGATCGGTGATCATCGCGGTGTAGGCATACGCTGCAGCCTCGCCTTCAGGGGCGAGGGTTTTCTCGCTGAAGGGGCCGGCGTAATCGGTGTCCCACCCCTGCATGCCGTTGGCATTGAGTGAGCACATACCCTGCCTGGCCTCGGACACGGTGCAATAGGTATCGCGGTGCATGGCCAGGGTTGCTTGGTCCGCAGCGGCCTTGGAACCGACACGCTGGGAAGCGTAGGTGGCCATCAGCCGCGCGGTATCCTTGTCACGCTGTGAGACAGCTTCGACGAACAGCTTGCCTTGCTCCTGGGCTGTGCACTTGATGCTGACCGGCTGCCCGACTGCGGAGTCGAACGTGGTTGCAGCCTTCATGACCCGGTCGGACATGTCGATGGCCCCTACCGCGTTGGCCAGCTGTTTCTTCGAATCGCTGTCCACCTGCGATACAACGTTGGCCGACAGCGAAGTTTGCTTGACCGTTACCGACCAGGCACTCATCTCGGTCTGCATGGTGCTGATGAACGTCAGCACCGAAGCCCAGGACAGTGCCTGTGCAGGCAGTGCCGTAGCGCCAAGGCCAAGACCAACGGCCAGAACAGCCGCGACTTTCTTCATTGCCTGCCCCTCTTAGTTGAACAGGCCGGCAGCCGAGCTGGAGGACCCGCTGCTCGAACTGGAAGGCGCGCTACTGGTGCTGCTTGAGGAGGTGCCGGACGAGGTGCTGGCTGCAGGCGCTACGGTATTGGTTGTCGCTGCGTTGCTTGTAGCTGTACCACCGCCAGTGCTGGCTCCACCGCCGAAGTCGGTCTGTACGTAGTTGAACGGGTTTACATCCACTGTATAGGTAGCCTCGTAACCGGCAGCTGCGTTGTGATAGCTGCTGCCCAGGTTCGGGTCGAGCGAGGTCATGCCCTTGCTGACCAAACCGTTGGTCAGGCCATTCAGGTCGCCCAGCGAAGTGCCGCTGCTGACCTTGCCAATGGCCTGGTTGATCGGGCTGGTGACCATCGACGTAACCTGCTGGATTGCCGTACAGACTTTTTTCTGTGCGTACTGCAGAACAGCAGCCTGTGCAGAAGCCAGGATGCTACCCAGGCTCGGGATAGAGCCGGACAGGTCGAACAGGCTGCTCAGGCCGCCGAAGCAATCTGCCGTGGCGCTGAACAGAGACTCGACATTCGGTGTTGCCGATGCCAGCTCGGTATGAATCTTCAGCGCATCGTTGATGGAGGCGCCAATCGTCCCTTGCTTCGTGCCATCGGCGCAGTCCTGCGCATCGGCCTTGATCGCATCGGCTACCACGGAGTCTTGCTGCGAAATCAGGCTGCTCGATGTATCGCCCAGGCTGCTGGTGGCGGCGAGCGCTGGGCCGGCCAGCATCAGCCAGGCCCCCAGCACGCCACCCAGGACTGCGCGTTTGCCCACAGATTTGCCTACCGCCACAGCGACAGGGTTCAGCCGTCCGTTATACATCTGCGTAACTCTCCATGATCTGTGATATCTCGCGCAGCCGCTCCCCGGAGAAAATCTCGCTGAGCAGGTGAGCTTTGCTGAAGGCATCCAGCCGGTGACGAAAAGCCATGAGCGCTGCGGGTTGCGACAAATCGCCCGCCAGCAGTGGCGCCAGCGCCCCAGTGAATGCTTCGTTGCGTTGCGCGACATACCGGACCAGGTACATGCAGCGCGAAGAGGTGAGGTGGGCCAGCAGTTCGGCGAAATGCTGCGGAACCTGGTGCAGCGCGCGCGCGTACGCTTCGACGAAGGCCTGGATCTCCTGCATCAGTAACTGGATTTCAAACTGCTGAGCGGGGGCATCCTCATCGAAATCCACTGCCCACCGGTCAAGGCGGTCCATGGTCATCAGGAAACTCACCAGCCGGGCATTGCGCGACGACTTGGCGAAATGCCCAAGAACGCCATGTGCCGTGAGGTCAAGCTGGTCGATCGGCGGTGTGCCCGCGTCGGAGGTTGTGTATTCGTCCATTCCCTGCACTCGATTAAAGCATACTGAAATACGCTAAAATGCATCCTGTTTCTTATTCTCTATCAAAAATGTTGGCGTATCAACTTTTTGACAGGCTGGAAGCAAGAAAAGCCGAGGGCAATTGGCCATTATTTTCAAGTGATTGTGGGGAGGCGCCAGCACATGGGGCTGGCGCGGCAGGCACATTTATTTGACTTGTGGAGGGGATGCAGCGGCAGCTTGCGAAGCGCTACCAGTATCAGGAGCCGACGAAATAGCCAAAGCCGCTCATTTAAAAATAAATGAGGTGATTTCTCATTCTCGTTCGGCTTGTGTAGATAAGGCCGGATTACAGGCCAGTCAGCCGACCCCCGACACGGAGCGAGAGAATGAGTTTTACCCCGGTTTCACAGCGCACCCCATTGAATCGTGCCCTGCACGCCGCACTCTTTGGTCTGGTTGTCAGCACTTACGCGCTACCGTCGTTGGCGCAGCCTTCGAGCGCTGACCACAGCAACCTGCTCAAGCAGTGGAACATTCCTGCCGGCCCACTGGCGCCGGCACTCGACCGCTTTGCGCGGGAGGCGGGGATCAGCCTTTCTTTTGAAGCGCAGAACGTGGCCAACCGCAACACCCAAGGGGTGCAGGGCGCGCTGGATACCCAGTCGGCATTGTCGTCGTTGCTGCAAGGGACCGAGTTGCAGCTTGAACAGCAAGGCCCTGCTGCCTACCTGGTGGTGCCGCAACCAAAGCCTGTCGGCCCTTTGGAGCTCGGTGCGACCGAGGACTATCGCCTTGCGCCCATCATCATCAACTCCAAGGTCAAGGCCAGTGCCGATGACGACATCAACTCGGTGGTTGCCAAGGAACTGTGGGTAGGTGGCAAAGTGGCGACCAGCATCCTCAACACGCCAGCCTCCGTGTCTGTGGTCACCAACAAGGAAATGCAGCAGCGCAGTGTCAGCACCACGGAAGAGGCGCTGCAATACACCCCTGGCGTGGTCAGCGACTTCTACGGCTCGGACGACCGCAACGACTACTTCCAGATTCGCGGCTTTCAGGCCACCACGTACCGTGACGGCCTGACCTTGAGCTCGATGCGGGGTGTGCGCGAAGACCCTTACGCATACGAGCGCATCGAAATTCTGCGAGGCGCCAACTCCACCCTGTTCGGCCCGGCAGACCCGGGGGGCTCGTTGAACTTCGTGACCAAGCAGCCGCGCTTCGAAAAGTTTGGCCAGGGTTACGTGACCTATGGCTCCTATGACCATGCCGAGACCGGCATCGATGTGGGTGACGCCCTGAACGACGAACAGACTTTGGCCGGCCGCTTCACTGCCAAGATGCAGAACAGCGACCGCGAGTACGACCATTCGCAGGACGACAACCGCTTCGTGATGGGTGGGCTGACCTGGGCACCTACCGACTTCACCTCGGCCACGGTGATCCTCGACTACCTGAAGACCAACAGCTCGCCAAACAGCGGTGGCTACCCACTGGACAAGGAATACGACCGCAGCGATTTCTACGGCGAGCCCGGCTACAACTTCCACGATGTCGAGCGCACCAGCCTCAGCGGCAACATCACCCACGACTTCGACAACGGCTTTACGCTGCGCAGTAATTTGCGCTACAGCGAGTTGAGCGATGACTTTGGCTATGTCTACCTGAGCGACAGCGCTTCGCGGGTGGGTACCACCATACCGCGCTATGTATTCGGTACTGACAGCGATGCCGACCAGCTCAACGGTAACCTGATGCTGCAATACGATGCCCAGTTCGAGCACATCGACAGCAGCACCCTGGTGGGTGTGGAATACCTCGACTCGAGCACCAAACAGAGCTCCGTCTACAGCCTGGCCCCCTCCATCGATATCGCCAACCCGGTATTCACCGGCGTGCCGGGCGGTGTTACGCCCTATACCCGCAAGAAAAACGACGCCACCACCAAGGCCGTGTTCCTGCAGCAGAACCTGTCCTTCTACGACCGCCTGATCGCAACAGCGGGTGTGCGTAATGACTCCATGGACCTGTCCAGCACGGAGTACGTCGGCGGGGTGAACAAGCAAAGCGACAACTTCTCTGAAACCTCCTACCGTGGCGCGCTGACGTACATCGTCAACGATGAAGTTTCCACTTACGTGAGCATGGTGGAGTCGGTTTCGCCTCCGCAGGTTGGCGTAACGCCGCAGACCGGCAGGCAGTACGAAGTGGGCGTGAAGTACTCGCCACTGGGCATGGATGCGTTGTTCTCTGCTGCCGTTTATGACCTGACCCAGGAAAACGTCACCATCGCCGTCGTGCTGCCGAGCGGCATCATCGAGCAGCAGACGGTGGGTGAGTCACGTGCACGTGGCCTGGACCTGGAAGCCAAGGCGCAAGTCACGCAAAACCTCAGCCTGATCGGTGCCTATTCCTACATGGAAACGGAGGTGCTGCGCGGTGCGCTGTATGACGGCACTTCGCTCAAGGGCAAGGAATTCACCGTGGCGCCGAAGCATACGGCTTCGCTGTGGAGCTACTACGACATTGCCAACACGGATGTGAGCGTTGGTCTGGGTGCTCGGTACGTAGGTGGCTATTACATGGATGCTGCCAACACCAAGAAAAGCGACGGCACCACACTGTTCGACGCGGCGCTGAACTACAAGATTGCCAAGGGGACAGACCTTGCGCTGAATGTGAGCAACCTGTTTGACGAACAGCATGTGGTGGGGTCGGGGACGGCGAACTATTACAACCCGGGGCGGGAGGTTACGGCCAAGTTGAGTTATAGCTGGTAAGGCGAGGGGCAATGCTGTAGCGCCCGCAGCCTGGCGGGCATTGCCCCTGCTCCCGACATCCGGGCGCTAGTACTTCATCAACCACGGGTCCAGCGCCTGGAGGTTGCGGACCACCAGTTGCTGGGCCTCGGGCAGTATCGCCATGTTGCGGTGGTCGATCTGATACCGCTGCAACACATACTTCACCAGCGCCCTGCGGCTGGGCACTACCAATTGCCCATTCGTCATGCCGTAGTCGGTTTCGATGATTGCCTTCTGCGCCGCGTTCAGGCGCCAATCAGGCTCGAAGATGATCGGCACTTCGACATTCCAGTCTTCATCCTGCTCGCGTGTGTTCGGCGATGCGTCGAGCAAATCGGGCTGTCCATGCAGGCGGCTGAGCACGAAGTCGCGGTACTGGCCGTTCTTTTCGCAGTAGGCCCGCACATGCCAGCGCATGCCGGTGTACACCAGCGTGTGCGGGGCGATCAGGCGCACCTCGACGTTGGGGGTGTTGAAGGACACGTATTCGGTTTCCAGCCGCCGGCCTTCACGGCAGGCCTTGAGCAAGGGGCGCAGCACCTCGGGCCGAATGGGGCGATCAGGCACTTCCAGCACCCGGGTATGCGCATAAGCCAGCGCCAGCCCGTCGATGTGCGGGGCGCGTTCATTGTTCTGATACAGCAGGTGCAGATAGGCGCTGGCGCTGTTGTCGATGAACAGCGGCTCGAACTGTTCGCTCGGTACATAGCCCTTGATCTGCTTGTCATACGTCAAGTTTTCGGGCGCATGCTCGGTGATGTAGGTGTTGATGTCCTTCGACGCTTGCTGGCGGCTGATGCCAAAGCTCTGCATCAGGTGGCCCGTGGTCAGCCGGCCTTCCCACCAGGCAACGGTTTCGATCAGACGATAGCGAAGTGCCAGGTCCCAGCGTACCTGCTCGATGGATTGCCTGCGTTTCATACCCTCTCCATGTGCGCGATTACTTTACCTGTATAAGTCTACATTCTAGACGTGTAATTATGCATTACATATCTTTGGCTCGTCTTCGGAATACATCGGGGGCTGCAAAGGATATGAGCATGACAATGCCGGAAGTGGTTGCGACGGGGGCCCTGGTGGCGATGGGGATCATTCTGCTGGTGCTGGTTCAGCAGGGGTTGAGGCTGGGTGAGCTTGGGAAGAAGGTGGAGCACTGCCAGCGGGATTTGCGCTGGTTGCAGATTTGGGAGATGGAGAACCGTGAGCTGAGGGCGGCGGTGCGGGCGGAGCGGGAGCATGTGGCGCAGTTGCGGCGCAAGGTGGTGATGCTGCAGGACCTGGCCTCTGCGGATGATCGTCAAGGATGAACAGAATCGAACGGATCAGAGGCTGCCTGCTTGGAGGCGCCGCCGGATATGCACTGGGCTGCGCCGGGGTAATTTGAGACCGGTCGGTATCTATCTGTTTTAGCTGGTAAATAACTTTTTGGTCAACTTGCTTGGAATACCAGTTGGAACGCTGCGTGGTCTGGATTCCGATGGGCGGTGCTTTTTGAGAGCCGCCCCAAAAAACGAATCGGGGCCGAATCTTTAAAGCAAATGGTCATCCCGTTAATCGTTGCCCCTGCGCTTGCCGGTACAGGGGCTTCTAGCAAACGATACCGTCAATGATTGCCGTGTTGGCTAAGTCGACTCTCGAAGTACTGCGCCGTCTCTTTGTCGGTGCAGTACAGGTAGCAACCCTTCATCCCCCTTGTCATCAGGGTTCGGTACGTATTTTTGATGATCAGGTCTGTTTCACTTTTCGCGAGGGTAGGTTGCTCTTTCATCATTTTTTTCCAGCCGCGAATCGATTTATCGTGCTTGTCGCGCTCATCCGGAGATGTCACTACCTGACCGTCACGTATGACCAGATCTGGTCCGATAATCACCCCGATGTAGTCGACTTCCAAACCTTGGCAGGTATGAATGCAGCCAACCTGTTCAATGGAGTTCTCGGCGATGATCCATAGGCTGCCATCCTGATCCAGGTTCCATTGGCGTTTGTAGTCACCAATCACGATATCAGCAGCGGTGGGGTCTTTCTTGCTCAACCACGGCCAGCAATAGCCGGCGACCACACGAGCTTTGTTTCCGTGGTTTTTCTCGTTGATTGCGTCATGCATCGCCTGAGGTGAGTCGAACACCTTAAACTCGTACTCTTGGGTCTCAAGCATCGGATTTGCCGTCGAGCGAATGCCCAGCGTGTCATCCAGCCATGCCAGGTAACCGTCAGAACCACTACAGCGAAACTGCGAAGACAGCACGTGTTCTTCAACCACAGCACCCTTGGCTTTTGCAAAGGCGCGTATCGCCTGCTTGCTGCCGATATCGCTCAAGGTTACACGTTGGTCCTCATCAATAAAGAAAATGGAGCATTTCGCTGAGTCAATCAGCTCCTTGATCTGGTTTTCCCCAAGGTTTCCATAAAGCCCGCTTTTCTCATTCAGCCGGTGAGCTTCGTCCACGATAAGCGCATCGAATGTGTTGGGCTCAGTGTCGATGAATGCCCCAGAGCCTGAGAAGAAATTCGAGAAATGGCTGCGCTTGATGGTGCCAACCAGTTTGCTTTCGTAGACCTTGCGAGGGGCAGCATTCTTGGAGACGTATTTGCTCATCAGCTTCAATTCGGTGAGCTTCACCAACAGATTGATAGCCAGGACAGTTTTTCCGGTGCCCGGTCCACCTTCGATGATCATAACCTTGGGGGCTTGGTCCGAGGCCTCGTTTGCCGACGCCAGCGCCGACTCAAAAATTGCTTTCTGATCGTCAATCAACACGAACTCGGGTTTGCCTTTCATCAACCCTCCAAGGGCTTCGGCTAGCGCCTTGGACGGGCGAATTTTTCCTTCGGACAGCTCGTAAAGAACCTCTTTGTTGTCGCCATGACTTATGTGCTTTTTCAGAAAGGTTCTGAGTTTACTGAGCTCTTCCGGGCCTTTCAGAAACAGCGGAGCCTTGCTGATGTGGGGCTCATAGTGGGCTGAATCTATGACCCCGTCGCTGACGTAGTTATGGAGGTAGGCACACGGACGGATTTCGATGCTTTTGTCATACACCGCCTCGTTGAAGCCTTCCAGCAGCGCTGCATAGGACCATACCTGATAGGACGGGTGAATGGTCTCAATGAGGCCGCCACCCAACGCCGTTTTGACGATGGCGTCTTTGGTTGTGGCGTTGGCCTTGCTCCATTGCTTCAGCTCGATCAGTACGGCCTTTTTTGCCTGGTTTTCGTCGCGACCGGTGAGTAGAAAGTCGATTCGCTTCGCTGACTGCGGAATGTGCAATTCAATGGCCAGGCCTGCATTGCTCGGGAGGCCCTCATCTCTAAGGACCTTGGCCATGTACGTCAGGGACCCTTGCCACGACCTGATTTCCGAGGAGCCAACGTTCTTGCCGGTAGCTTCCTTGTAATGCCTGAGGATCACCTCCTCAATGTCATCGTTATCGTTGTCTTTAAGAAATTGCTGTTTGGTCGCAGCGTAAACGATCACGGGTTGTCCTTAGGTGAGTGTTGGTCAGAGTCGGTCGTACTTTTTGCTGTTGCTTCTGGCTTTATCCACGGGGTACTTCTGGTCATTCGAAGCTAGTTTCCGTGTCACCGCCTCGTTGAGGTCAACGCCGAGTACGCTGCTCAGGCGAACCAGGTACATCAGTACGTCCGCCAATTCGTCCTTGACGGCTTGGCCGATTTCGGAATTTGTTGCGGCGGAGAGCGAATCGGCATCGCTCATCCATTGGAAAATCTCGCACAGCTCTCCTACCTCGCCAGTGAGAGCTAGGATGAGATTTTTGGGGGAGTGGAACTGCTGCCAGTCGCGATCATCTGCGAACCGCTGAAGGGATGCGGCGAGCTTCACTACTTCAACGAGTGGCGTGGATGAGCTATCTGAGTCTCTCACGGGGTTATCTCGGCAAAAAAATCGTAGGAAATCTGGCCTTAGATTGTAAGAGTTTTCGCTGCTTACGCAGCTTTTTTGTGTTTTTTCACACCCTCCCTGTATCGCTAGATGCTTTGAGGGCTAAGCAGGCCGCGACGACCACCATGCCCATCGACCAGCGTCCTTTTCTCATCCTGCTCGTTAGTTTGCAGAGGGGCCGTTTGTGGGTAGCACGTGAGGACTGTCGGCATCCGTGACGTCAAAAAATTCGCGGAGGAGGAAATTAGTGGGTTTTTAGCGTGCCTCATTGAAAGGAAATGAACTCGGCGAGTAATGACTTTCATTAAATTTGAAAAAATAGCGTTGAGTGACAAGTTTTTCTGCATAGGTTAGCTGATGCCGACCTAAATTGTTGCTATATCCAGAAGAACACTTCCTCCTCTTACTGGGCTGCGGCGCTAGCCATGGCGGGGCACGGCAAGAGGATTGATTGACGTTTTAGATGGGAAACGTTTCGGCGGAGAAGGTGATATCATTTTTTACTTATTTTTACTGACCTGGTAGTAATGAGCTTAATGTGGCAGAAGTTGGAGTTTCGAATTCCAATTTCTGCCGTTGCTAATTGTTCTGTCAGGACATGATGATTTTGTTTTTGATCTCGTTGAGAGTATTTTCAAGTGGAGTCTTATGCTCGGATTTCAGCTTTTCAAGTGCTGATATTAAGTCAGTATCTGTTAGTGGTATTATCAGGCCGTGTCCGTTTCTGAATGAGTCTCGGCACCTTTCAATGAATAATTCTTTTTTTGAGATATCCCTGCACGTTATGATTCCGAACATGCCTCGGTTAACGGTCAGTCGCCCAATCATTTGATCAAGCTCGGGGTTTTGTATGTCCTTTGAGTAGTTCTTGCATTCTACGATTAGGTATGGGCATGGTATTTTGTGAATCATGTGGAGCATATGAAAGAATCCTTCCTTGGCTGAGTTCTCAAAGTATATATCAATCCTTTTCCTTCCCTGGTTGATCTCGGCTTCGAGTACCGGTGATGAGGCATTGGGGTAAAGTAGCATTTCAAGAATGCCAACTATTGTTTTGTGATAGTCTGATGCCGTTGATGGTCCATATTTTATTGAGCGTAGCTTCGCAATCAATTGATCTACCACTAAATTCAAATTGAGCTCAGGATCAATTGAATTAGATGGGAGAGATCTAACTTGTTCCGCTTGCTGGTCTCTGAAAGATTGAAAAACTAATGGGTGCTTTTCTGTAAAGTCGAATAACCACTCTTTAGTAAAGTGTTTTACTACATTTTCTTTCACTCTCTTTTTGGAAATGTATGGGGTTCCATCTTTACGGTGCTCGACCCAGATGCTCCCCGTTCTTATCTGCTCGTGTTGTAGATACTCAAGTACATGTTTATTGTAGTAGTTTTCAGGAGCATAAGCCTTGCTGTAAGATACAATTCCTTTCGGGGTGAGAAGGATCTTTTTTCCTTCAACAAGCAAAGTGTCCTCATGGGAGAATGTCCACTTTTTTCGGGATGTATCCCATATGGGACCAGCGGAGACACCGGCTGTTAAATTTATTTTGTGTAGTTTGCATTGGGCCTGCGTATAGGTAATGAGGCTTCCTCGTATGAGATTAGTCGTCATATCAGAAACTTTGTCTTTACCGATTCCTGGGATAAATAGTCTAAAATCTTCTAAGTCGGTAATTTTTCCGGACTGTATTGCCTTGCTCCCCATAATGCTTTCGAAAAGTTTTTTTGCGTCTTCACTACCAATTCCGTTTCCTCGAGGTTTTCCTACAGAAAGCCCAAGGCAGGTTTCATTAGGCTCATGAAGATGTGAGAATAATTCAAAAGCCTCATCTTCTTTTCCTTGGCGCACTAAATCTAAGAGGTGAGAAAAGAAGGACCTTACTGCACTGGCAGCCTTCATCGACCAGCGATCTGGTCTTAACCCAAGAAGATAAGGGTCCACGAATAGTCTCGTGTCGAAATCAGTATCGATGTCGACAAAGTCGAGCTCGAATTGAGTCTTGGAGAGCTTGAATCTTTCCGAAAGCTTCATGTTTTAGCCTTTTGCAGTAATCTAAGTTAGTCGGTTGCTAATATTAAAAATGGGGGCGGATACTGCTTGTTCTTAGGAACTACCAAATGTCAGATTCGCAGAAGAGAGCATCAGTCCAAAAATAATTCCCTGCATCCTTGACCTCTATGGGGAGCGAGTATTTTTCGTAACCCGTTAACTTTAGAACAGTAGCGGCATTTTGCAATCACCAGGACAGGCTAGCGCCTAGTGGCGGGGGGGGCACTAGCTCTTGGAGGGACGCAGAATTATTGCTATGCACCGTAGACCCAGAGCCTCAGATCGGGGCGTTTAGGCGAATTTGAAGCCCAGAATCGCTCAGTTTACTCAGGAAAGGCCCGATTTAAGGAGCTCCCTGGAGGCCCCAATTCTGTATACGAAGGCATTTAGACGGTGGCCATGCCTGGCAAGAAGTGACTCGCCGAAGCAAGATAGCCCCATCCGGGTGAGCAGATGGGGCTTGTTAATATCATCGCTACGTTGATCTGACGTTGAGCTTGAACCTTATCCCTATTCAGGTAGTGATGACGCACTGCAACGCGCTAAATTAAATAGCGGAGCAGCATTTCATATAGTAGTGAGGTCCATTAGGTTTCATGATTTTAATATCCCACGTTGATCGGAAGATGTAGAGTTTTATTTTTCGTGATATCATAAGACAATCATACCCCATAGCGTATATAAAAAAGCATGGAAAGCCTTAAAGTAGAGTACTTAACAATTATTAATCCCAAGGAGGGTTTTTGCAGTTCCATACCTTCCTTTAATAGTCTTCTTCAGTCGTATGGAAGTATTGAGATAAAGCCCAAAGGTTTGATGTTTGCCGGGGCAAAGTTTGATTATGACGTTCAGCAAGGCGAAATACTAAATAATAACCATGTTTTCTTTCATGTTCGGCTGGCTTGTCAAGGTGATGCCGAGCGTCCGACTTTTTTACTTCTTCTAAAGTTAATCAGGACAATTCTAGCGAAGGTTGCAGAAAAGCCCGTAGAAGTACTTTGGGATGACGTTAGTAGTAGCCTTTCCGCTGCTGCTTATCCGGTCATACATGAAATAGAAAACATGATGCGAAAGCTCATAACAAAATTCATGTTGACGAAGATCGGATTGGGCTGGACGAAAGAAGCAGTGCCACGAGAGGTTGCTGAATCCGTAAAGACAAAAAAGAATGCCGCAGGAAATAATTATTTGTTTGAGACGGACTTTATTCAGTTGTCAGACTTTCTTTTTAAACCATACGCTACGGCAAACTCAACGAAATTAATCGAAAAAGTCCGCTCTGCCGATTCAGTTAGTGATATCAGTATGGATGAGCTTAAAGAGCTGGTGCCAACTTCAAATTGGGAAAGATATTTTCAGCCAATAGTCAGTTGCAAGAGCGAGTATCTTCAGACTCGGTGGGCGAAGTTGTACGAGTTGAGATGTTTGGTTGCACACAATAATTTCATTTGTCAGGATGATTACGATAGCATCTTAAGGATTTCTAGCGAGGTCAAAGAGAAACTTGGTGAGGCTTTGAATAACCTAGATAGTATTCATATGTCTGCCGAGCAAAAGGAGGAGGTTGCTGAGAATATTGCGACCACTGTAAATAGAACGCACGCTGAACTAATCAATGCATGGGGGTCTATTCAGCAGCTTCTTATAGAAATCGCCATGACTGGCTTGGATCATGAGAAAGGTAGAGAGTTAATAAAGAATAAAACATCTACTAGGTTGATAATTGAGAAGTTGATGGATGAAAAAATTCTCCCGGCAGATCTCTCGGGAGAATTAATAAAAATTCAACTTTCTAGAGATATTATTGTTCATAATGTGGACGCAGAGTTGAACGATAGTGTGATTGATGCCGCAGACCAAGCCAAACATCTTCTCATCGAGCTTCTTGAAGAACTCGATGAGCAGCATCCAGCTCAGTACAAGGAGTTAGAGGCTAGTGCTTGAGTTGTGTTGTTGAACTGTCGTTAGGTTTTTAAAAGCTCATATTTTATAACTTTGGTATGAGCTTTTATATAGTGAGAGTTATTTTTGTTAGCATTTGTCCTTACGGTTTATCATCAACCCATTCGGTGAGAAAGTCTCACAAAATACTTCAACTCCAAACTTTATTGCTAGCGCCACAGCACTGGCAGCAAGCATGGTTGCGGAAATGCTGAATGATGTAAATGACGCAACAATTGCACCTGTTATGTATTTTTTATCATATACTACTGACAGTCCTTGGCTCCAAGCTTTATGTACTTCACTTTCGGGATTGCATACGGCTCGCCAGGCAACTCTTTTTAATGCAGAGCTTGCCCTTTTTCCTAATTCCAGCTTTGTTTCCTCTGTTATTGGAGGTGGTAAGTATTTTATGTCTGGCTTAGGTAGAGTGCGTTGGTAGGTTTCTCTAACCTCCGCCAATAAATCAATTGATCTTCTCGGTACGGCTTTTCCCATTTCGATGAGAATTTGATCTTCATTCTTGTTCATGATCATTGATATTGCGGCGTCATTTACTTCAATCAAGCTTAATGGGTCACCATTTTCATCGCGCAGGCCAATTAGAAGACTTTCTTCTTCCAGTCTCTCGATGAGACGCTTGTGAAATTGTTTGCGCCGCTCATCTGATTTGATGTTGCTTATACTGCGAACAGCATCCATTATAAGTGGGCGGCATTTGTCCAGTTCACCACTTTTAAGGTGGCATATGGCTAGCAGTGCGGTCGCCTCTAAGTTTATTCTTGTTCCCTTTGAGCTTTTCTTGATTACTCCTTCAAAGCCTAATTTTGCGTACGTAAGACTATTAGCTTCCATTGCGGTTTCAAAAAGCCAATTTTTCGATTGCAGTAATCTTGTTTCATGTCCCGTCTTACGAAGCATTGTTTGAATTTCAGATGCGATTTCTTTTGCTTCTTGCAGATTTGCAGCCCTAACACATAGCTGTAATTTAGGTTCTAAGACTGCCAACTTTTTTATTTGGTCATTGGTCAGCGGTGGGGGCTTTGACATCTAATGGCTCCGGGTTAAAGTTTAAAACTCACCTGTCTTTATAGTTTTTGATTTTGATCAAAAAGCAGTTAGTCTGTCTAGCCCTGAAATTGCTTGAAAATCCATGACTTCCCTAAGCGGCAGGTAAGCAGCCTTATTGTCAGACTGTAGTAGCACCGAGTCGCCTCACTTCGCCTATCGAGGTAGTGATCGATAAACCACACCACATGCTTTCTCTGCCAAGCCCAAGGTGTATTTCGCTGCCAGCGTCCTGCGATTGCAGCTTGGATAATTGCAGCCTGTCGCAAATGGCGTTGCCGCGTTGCGTGCGATCCGGTCAGCACGCCAGCCAAGAATAGCTCCATGTCGAACTGCTTACTCATGTCAATCCACCAATGTAGGCGGCGACCACCTCGATTCGACCGTGCCCCAGCTCATAGCTGATATGCCTCCGAGCCTCACGATCAAGGTGCCTATCTACCCCATAACATTGGCCGCCGTTGATGGGCGCGGGGTGCTGGGTAATATGCTCATAGCGTTCACATGCGTACGCCGCTCGTAGCTCATGGAAGCCTTTGAGGTTATGTGCATGGAGGATGCACCGTGCAGGTCGGACGATTTCCTGCAGAAGAGTCAGGTATCTTTCGTCTGGCGCAATCAGGTTGCAGCTACCCGCAGGTGACACCTGCCGTGCAAACCCAAGTGCACCTCGAACATGGTCGTCCACCGCAATCCAACGTGGCGCCGAGGCGCCGGCGCGGCCGCCTTTAGTGCCGTCCTGAATGTTAATCCTGCCTAAGTCGTGAGCCTCACGAGTTAACCGCGGCAGGTCAGCCAAAATGGCCTCACGCAGGCGCATACCGGTGGCTCGCGCCAACAGAACAATCGCGGCTGCCCGTTGTTGATGATGGCGGCAAAGTGCATCGACGATCTGCTTAACCTGTTCGCGGTCTTGGCCCTGCGGCACTGAGTGTCGAACCCCGGTACGCCGCATACACAACGCCTTGCTCGGGCTTGGCAATTTCACGTGCTGATCACCGCGCAGCGCCGCCATGGTCCGGTTAACGCTGGATAGGCGGTTTTGTGCGGTGCTGATAGCGAGGCTACCGCACTCAACCGCATCGCGCAGATACGCCGCATAGTCCGCCAATACCTTCCGATCAATCTGCCGCGCATCATTGATACCGGGCCCATGTTCGGAGCGGCACCACTTCACGAATGCCTGCCACCGATCACAGTGCGCCTTGACCGTGCCGTAGTGGCCTCCGCCGAACATGTCTTTCAGCGCTTGTGGCCCTGCGTAGCTCAGTTGCCTGCCATACCCAAAATTGCGGCCATCCCGCCTACCTACCAATGCCATGTCGGTCACCTCATCTTCCGATTTCCAATCCTCGCCCCACGTCATCCCGCCAAGAATGTTGAGTGTTATCAGGGATCAAGGCCCCTGCGACCTGTGGGGAATGTCCACTACGCGGGACTGGCGGCTCCTTACATCCGGGAGCAAGGGCATCTCATGATCTGGCCTCCTGAACACCGTTGCCGGTGGGCGGGTGGAGGCAGCGCTGACTGACTAAACCAACGCCTGAAGATCCTGAGCCGGGTGAACGCAGCAATGCGATGACCGGGGCATACCTGACTGTCAGTCAGGTGCAGCCCATTCCTTGGTCTGCGGCACCATCATCTACAGCGCTGTTGCTGGTGACATCGGCGTTTGTCACGCCGATTGTCACAAGGGGGAATGCCGCAAAGCCTTGTGCGATCAGGGCTGCAGCAGTGGTAGAAGTGCCCGTCTCTTTCCAGAGAAAGAGACGGGCACAGGTTGGCGCAGGATTTGGCCAAGCGGATAGGTTGCTGCTGGGCAGCGAGGTACGGAGCATCTGGCGCACGAACGCTATATGTGTAAGAGCATCCATCACATGGGTAGTGACCGGGCGAGCTGCCGGATGCGAATCGCCCTTGGGGAGAACCACCGGGGGAGCGGCGTGACCTTCAAGGTTCGGGTCACCTGGGGTGCTGTCATCGACAGCCTTTGCACGGCCAGTTCTACGCCTGTGGATAAACCCGGTCAAGGGCCGAAATTCAGCGCTCTTGGGGGCGTGAAAAGCGGTTATCCACCGGTGGAATTCCGTGGTAAATCCTGGACAACGTCGTGGCTTTTAGCTCTTCAAAGTGAGGTCCATCCAAACAGGGCGGCTTTGCAGCCCTGTTTGGATGGACCCGCGCTGACAAGCGGATAAACGAGGCTGCTTTCCCTGAATCCTGAACGCTCAATTGTTGTTGCTGCCGTTGATGCGCCTGCAGAGCGCTAGCGTATCGGCACCACGTTCTTGTCTCTGACTTGGCCGTACGCTGAGGCGAGCAGGCTGCCGGTGGCGGCCTTCTGGATGTACTCACTCCACCAGGCCATCATCGGTCGCCTGCGTTCGATGTAGTCTGCTCGATTGTAGGCGCTGCGCACCTCATCCTTGTCGACATGCGCCAGTGCGACCTCAATGAGTTCCGGGTCCCAGCCATGCTCATTCAAGATGGTGCTGGCCATCGAGCGCATGCCGTGGCTGACCAACCGATCCTGGAACCCCATGCGTTTTAACGCCATGTTGGCGGTCTGGCTATTGGCGTGCGTGCGCGGATTTCTGTCTGCCGGGAAGACGTATTCACGATGGCCGCTGTGGGTCTTCAGTGACTCCAACAGTGCGACAGCGTGATCACTCAACGGGATGCTGTGAGGGCGGCGCTTTTTCATCCGCTCCGGTGGGATAGTCCAGACACGCCTTTCAAAGTCGATGTCTGCCCAGCGAGTGGTCGCCGCCTCGGCGGGGCGAGTCATCGTGTGCAACTGCCATTCGATCAGGCAGCGAGTGGTGCGTTTGATGCTGGCGTTCGCGATCTCCAGCATGAGCTCCGGGAGCTCTTCGGGTGGAAGCGCAGCCATGTTCTCTTTCTTGGGCTTCTTGAATACTGCCCTGATGCCGCTGAGTGGGTTGGCGAAGATCAGGCCGGAATTTACGCCGTAGGTCATGATCTCGTTTAGCCGCTGGCTAAGGCGCTTGACCGTCTCTAGGCTGCCTTTCGCTTCGATTGGACGAAGCAATGCGATCACCATCGGCGCGGTGATTTTCGTGAGTGGTGTCGTCTTCAAATCGGGGAACACGTGCAGCGTGAGCGACCGCCAGATGTCCTCGGCGTAGGCCGGAGTCACCGAGTCTTTCTTGAGCTCGAACCAGGCGGTGGCCACGTTCTCGAAGGTATGTTCCGTTTCTGCGCGCTTGGCTTCATTCAAAGTATTGCGCTGTACCTTCGGATCGATGCCCTGTGCGAGCAGCTCGCGCGCCTCGACTGCCTTCTTTCGTGCGTTCGCCAACGACAGTTCGGGGTAGGTCCCGAAGCCGATGTTGATGCGCTTCTTGGTCACCGGTTCGCGGTAGTTGAAATTCCACAGCAACGAGCCGTTGCTGCGTACGCGGAGCTGCAAACCATCACCGTCAGTTAGGACGTAATCCTTGGACGCTGGTTTGACTCCCTTGAGCTGTCGATCGGAAAGGCGGAGGTTTTGAGCAGGCATGAGATTGTCCTCAAGCACTGATTTGGTATTCCAAAGATTAGCACCGGGTGAGCTGGAATACCGCCTGGAATACCCGAATGGCTGGAACTCAAAAACTCTCAAAAGACCGCAAAAGCGCTGGAAGCCGCGTATTTACTGGATCGCAGGCACAAAAAAAGACGCCCTTGGACGTCTTTTTTTGATCATTTGGTGGAGCCGGGGGGATTTGAACCCCCGTCCGCCAGTACTCCGCTGTCGGTACTACATGCTTAGCCGTGTCTACTGATTTAATCCGCAGCCGCCCGACGGGCAGGGTGCTTTGGATGAGTTGTGTAAGTTTTAGTCACTTCGCCCACAACGTGCTACGCGACGATCCTGTTCTGTATGACAATCAGTTCGGGTTTACAGGCATCCCCTAGTGATTGCTGGAGCCGAAGCTACCAGAAGCAACGGGTCAAGAGGGCCGCTTACGCAGCCAGCTTGTACTCCGCGCCGTAGTTTTCGTCATTGGCAACTATAAAAGTTGCAACAGTGGATTTACGAGTTCTGTTACCAACTCGGCATGCACCTAGAGTTTCGCTACCGGCGTCGAATCCTAATCGGCCCCACACTAGCTCTTGGCTAACGCACCTTACGGCACGTGAGGTGGAGTATACGCCATTGCGCGGGCGACGTCGACAGCCGGTCCTGTCGCCCGCGTTCGGGGTCACGCACCACCGCTGCCGGTGCCGCTGCCTTTCTCGGTTTTTTCCAGGCGCTCCAGCACTTTGCTGGTGATGGCGATGCATTCCTTGGTGTCGCCGGAGGCCTGGGCGGCCTTGGCTTTGTCGACGTGCTCGGTGATGGCCTTGTCCAGGCCTTCGGAGGTGGCGCCGGCGGTGGCCATGCTGTCGTCGATCTTTTGCAGGTTGGTGGTGCAGAGGTCTTCGGCGGCAAACACAGGCGAAGCCAGTAGGGTGGCGGCCGCGAACAGGGCCGAAAGCGCGGTACCTTTCATGGGTGTCTCCTCTGGGGCCTCTGGAAGGTGGGCCTGTAAGGTGGACTGTGGGGGATTGGCGGGGGTTCAATCGGGATCGGGGCTGCTGGTGCTCGCCTTTGTTTCTATAGCGCCTGGTAGACCGAGCGCCGCGCGGGCGGCGCTCGGTCTCACCGGCGCCGCAAACCTAACGGCGACCCCCTCCAGCCTAAATGCTGCGCGGCCGGGTAACGCGGTCTACCAGGTAGACCAGGCCGTGATAGTCGATGCCGCTGTGGCTCGACAGGCCAATCTCGCAGGTGCGGCTGGTGGAGATGCCTTCGCTGCAATACTGCACCGCATCCTTCAGGCTGCGCAGCGAGTGGGCATTGAGCTCGGGGGTGGTGAAGCCTTTGTCGCCGGCAAAGCCGCAGCAATGAATGCCTTCGGGGATCACCACCTGTTTGCTGCAACGTCGCGCAAGGTCGATCAAGGCCTGGCTCTCACCCAGGTGCTGGGTGCTGCACGTCACGTGTACAGCCACCGGCTCGTCCTGGGGGGTGAACTCCAGGCGGTCGAGCAGGTGGGTGCGGATGAAGCGCACGGGGTCGTACAGGTCCAGCCGTGTTTCGCCCAGGTCTTGCACCAGGCGCAGGGTGCAGGGGCTGGTGTCGCAGTAGATCGGGTCAAGGCCGCCGCGGCTGGCGTGCAGCAGGGCGGTGATCAGTTCCTGGCGTTTGTGTTCGGCCTGTTCGGGGTAGCCCTTGGAGGCGAAGGGCTGGCCGCAGCACAGGCTGTCGGCGTTGTCGGGGAACACCACCTGGTAGCCGGCCTTTTCCAGCAGGGCGCGGGTTTTGTCCAGCAGCGAACTTTGCTCGCGGTCGGCGTAGGCCGGGCCCATCACCCGTGAAACACAGGCGGCCAGGTACACCACGCGGGGGCGGGCGTCGTTGCTGGCCGGGCCGAAGTCCAGCGGGCGCAGCGGCTGTGGCATCGCGGGCGTCCACTGGGGCAGGAGGCCTTTGCTGGCTTTGTTCAACGAGGCGGTCAGGCGGCTCAGGCGGGGGGCGCCGAGCAGCTTGCGTGCGGTGTTGGCGGCGGTCAGGGTCAGGCGGGCGCCGCCCAGTGCGGTGTGGAAGTGATCGGCCAGCCAGTCGGCGGTCTTGCCGTGGTCGGCAGCTTGGCTGCGCAGTTTTTTCACCAGTTCGCCGGTATTGATGCCCACCGGGCAGCGCTGGGCGCACAGGCCGGTGGCGGCGCAGGTGTCGATGCCTTGGTACTGGTAGGTTTGCATCAGTTCGCGGGTGTCGATGCCGGCGCGCTGCTTGGCCTGAATGTCACGCCACATGACGATGCGCTGGCGCGGGCTGAGGGTCAGTCCCTTGGACGGGCACACCGGTTCGCAGAAGCCGCACTCGATGCACTTGTCGACGATTTCGTCGGCGGCAGGTAGCGGCTTGAGGTTTTTCAGGTGGATGTCCGGGTCTTCACTCAGCACCACGTCGGGGTTGAGGATGCCATTGGGGTCGAGCAGGCGCTTTAGCGTCCACATCAGCTGGTAGGCGTCATGGCCCCATTCCAGCTCTACGAACGGCGCCATGTTGCGCCCGGTACCGTGTTCGGCCTTCAGCGAGCCGCCGAACTCCACGGCCACCAGTTGCGCCACGTCGTCCATGAACGCCTGGTAACGGGCGACTTCCTCGGCGCTGTTGAAGCCCTGGGTGAAGACGAAGTGCAGGTTGCCTTCCAGCGCGTGGCCGAAAATGATCGCTTCGTCATAGCGGTGTTTGTCGAACAGCTGGATCAGGCGGTTGACGCCTTCGGCCAGTTGCTCGACGGGGAAGGTCACGTCTTCGATGATGACCGTGGTGCCGGTCTGGCGCACGGCGCCGACAGCGGGGAAGGTGTCCTTGCGGATTTTCCACAGCTGGTTGTACACGGCCGGGTCTTCGCTGAAGTCCACCTGTTGTTCCAGCGGGAAATCGGCGATGGAGGCCATCACCTGTTGCAGTTGCTCATGCAGCAGGCTCTGGCTGGCGGCGCGGGACTCGATCAGCAGGGCGCAGGCGTTGTCCGACAGGCCTTTTACCCACAGCGGCATGCCGGGCATGTTCTGCACCGAGCGCAGGCTGCGGCGGTCGAGCAGTTCCACAGCGGAAACCGGCTGGCGCTTGAGCACGGTGACCGCGCGGCAGCAGCTTTCGACACTGGGGAACACCAGCAGGGCACTGGCCTTGTGCGGGTGGTCGGGCACGGTGTCGTAGGTGACGGCGCTGATAAAGCCCAGAGTGCCTTCGGAACCCACCAGCAGGTGTTGCAGGATGTCCAGCGGCTGGTCGAAGTCCACCAGTGCGTTCAGCGACAGGCCGGTGGTGTTCTTCAGCCGGTATTTGTGCCGAATGCGCTCAGCCAGTGCCGTGTTGGCGCGGGTTTCGCGGCCCAGGCGGGCCAGCGCTTCCAGCAGGTCGGCATGGCTGCGTTCAAAGGCGGCCACGCTGGCCGGGTCTTCGCTGTCCAGGCGGGTCCCGTCGGCCAGCACCAGGCGCAGGCCGGCCAGGGTGTGGTAGGTGTTTTGCGCGGTGCCGCAGCACATGCCGCTGGCGTTGTTGGCGACGATGCCGCCGATCTTGCAGGCGTTGATCGAGGCAGGGTCCGGGCCGATCTTGCGCCCGAAGGGGGCCAGCCAGGCGTTGGCCTGGGCGCCGATGACGCCGGGCTGCAGGCGGATCTGCTCGCCCTGGCCGCGAATTTCTTTACCCCCCCAGCTATCGCCAAGCACGATCAGCACCGAGTCGGTGATGGCCTGGCCAGACAGGCTGGTGCCAGCGGCGCGGAAGGTGACCGGCACCCGCTCGCGCTGGGCCAGTTTGATCAGGCCGACCACTTCGTCTTCGGACTCGACACGCACCACCAGCTTGGGGATCAGCCGGTAGAAGCTGGCGTCGGTGCCAAAGGCCAGGGTGGAAGTGGGGTCGTCGAAGCGGCGTTCGGCGGGTATCAGGCGCTCGGCATCACGCAGGAACGCAGCGGGCAAGCTCATGCAGTCTCCTCGCGGGGCCGTGGCGTCTGTGCGCCACATGCCCCGGGTCAATCAGGCGGTCGTTCTTGCAGGCGGTCAGGCGCCCAGTTCGCGTACCAGCGAGTCGCGGGTGATCTCGCTGATCGACTTGGCGCCGGTCAGCACCATGGCCACGCGCATTTCCTTCTCGAACAGCTCCAGCAGGTTTTTCACCCCGGCCTGGCCATGCACGGCCAAGGCGTAGAGGAAGGCGCGGCCGATCAGTACAGTGTCGGCGCCCAGAGCGATCATGCGCACCACGTCGAGGCCGCTGCGGATGCCGGAGTCGGCGAGAATCTTCAGGTCGCCTTTGACCGCGTCGGCAATCGCCGGCAGGGCGCGGGCACTGGACAGCACGCCATCGAGCTGGCGGCCGCCGTGGTTGGACACCACGATACCGTCGGCGCCGAACTTGACCGCATCGCGGGCGTCATCGGCGTCGAGGATGCCTTTGATGATCATCGGGCCGTCCCAGTACTCGCGGATCCACTCCAGGTCTTTCCAGGAGATGGACGGGTCGAAGTTGTTGCCCAGCCAGCCGATGTAGTCGGCAAGGCCGGTGGGGTTGCCACGGTACTTGGAGATGTTGCCCAGGTCATGCGGGCGGCCCATCACGCCGACGTCCCACGCCCATTCAGGGTGGGTCATGGCCTGCAGCACGCGGCGCAGTGGGCCGTTCTTGCCGCTCATGCCGGAATGCGCGTCGCGGTAGCGGGCGCCGGGTACGGGCATGTCGACGGTGAACACCAAGGTCTTGACCCCGGCCGCCTTGGCCCGCTCCAGCGCGTTGCGCATGAAGCCGCGGTCTTTCAGCACGTACAGCTGGAACCACATCGGCCGGTCGATGGCCGGGGCCACTTCTTCGATCGGGCACACCGACACCGTAGACAGGGTGAACGGGATGCCGTGGGCCGCAGCCGCGCGGGCTGCCTGCACCTCGCCACGCCGGGCGTACATGCCAGTGAGGCCGACCGGGGCCAGCGCCACGGGCATGCTCAGGGTTTCGTCGAACAGTTTGGTCTCAAGGCTGAGCTCGGACATGTTGTTCAGCACGCGCTGGCGCAGGGCAATGCCGGCCAGGTCCGACACGTTGTGGCGCAGGGTGTGCTCGGCGTAGGCGCCGCCGTCGGCATAGTGGAACAGGAAAGGAGGCAGCTTGCGTTGGGCCGCGGCGCGATAGTCGGTAGAGGCAGAAATGATCATGGATTCTCGCAGCGTTGCTTGTGGGGAGTGCCGGGCGCGCCATGGCGCCCGGCCCCTTTCACTTTAGTGATGAACCAGCATGCCGGTCAGCCAGTAAGCCTGGATCAGGGTGATCAGGCCGACGATGGTGGCGAAGAACAGGCTGTGCTTGACGGTGAAGCGGAACAGGTCGGACTCCTTGCCCACCAGGCCGGTGGCGGCGCAGGCCACGGCGATCGATTGCGGCGAGATCATCTTGCCGGTCACGCCGCCGCTGGTGTTGGCGGCTACCAGCAGGGTGTCGTTCACCCCGATCTGGTGCGCGGTAGTGGCCTGCAGCGAGCTGAACAGGGCGTTGGACGACGTGTCGGAACCGGTCAGGAACACGCCCAGCCAGCCGAGGAACGGCGAGAAGAACGGGAACGCGGCGCCGGTGCCGGCCAGTACCAGGGCCATGGTCGAAGACATGCCCGAGTAGTTGGTGACGAACGCGAAGGCCAGCACCATGCCAATCGACAGGATAGGCCAGCGCAGCTCCCAGAAGGTCTCTTTGAAAGTGGTCAGACCAGTTTTGAAGTTGATCTTCAGCACCGCCATGGAAATCAGCGCCGAGAGGAAGATCGCGGTGCCGGTGGCGGAGATCGGGTCGAGCTTGAATACCGCTGGCATGGCGGTTGGCGCGGCAACGATCGGTGCGGTCTTGATCACCAGTTGGTCGAGGTGCGGGATGGCGAAGTTGAACACGAAGTTGTACATCGCGCCGCCCGGGGCGAACGCTGCCTTGAACGGCTTCAGGGTCCAGATGGTGACCAGCACGGTGAGGATCAGGAACGGCGACCAGGCCTTGAAGATCTCGCCAAAGCTGTACGGGCTAGGCTCGCTGCCGCTTGGCTGCACTACCGCTGCGCCGACGCTGCCTTTGGCTTCGCTGAACGAACGCTTGGGCTGCCACACTTTCAGGAACAGGGTCAGGGCGATCAGGCTGGCCAGGGCCGAGGTGATGTCGGGCAGTTCCGGGCCAATGAAGTTCGAAGTGAAGTACTGGGTGACGGCGAAGCTCAGGCCGGCGACCAGGGCGGCAGGCCAGGTTTCTTTCACGCCACGCAGGCCGTCCATCATGAACACCAGCCAGAACGGTACGAACAGCGACAGCAGCGGCAGCTGGCGGCCGGTCATGGCGCCGATGTGGAAGGCGTCGATGCCCGTCACCTGGCCGGCCACGATGATCGGGATGCCCAGGGCGCCAAAGGCTACCGGTGCGGTGTTGGCGATCAGGCACAGGCCGGCGGCGTACAGCGGATTGAAGCCCAGGCCCACCAGCAGCGCGGCAGTGATTGCCACCGGTGCACCAAAGCCTGCCGCACCTTCCAGGAAGGCACCGAAGCAGAAGCCGATCAGCAGCACTTGCAGGCGCTGGTCGTCGGTAATCGACAGCACCGAGCTGCGGATCACTTCGAACTGGCCGCTCTTGACCGTGAGTTTGTACAGGAACACCGCCGCAACGATGATCCAGGCAATTGGCCAGAGGCCATAGAGGAAGCCATAACCCGCGGCGGCGAAAGCCATGTCGACAGGCATCTGGAAGGCGAAGATGGCCACCAGGATCGACAACGCGAGGGTGATGCTGCCGGCTACGTGGCCTTTAAGGCGGAACACGGCGAGGGCAAGGAAGAAGAACACGATGGGAATGACCGCCGCCAATGCGGACAGGCCAAGACTACCAAGCGGGCTATAGAGTTGTTGCCAGGTTTGCATATGGGGTGGCCCCTAATTGTTGTTGGTCAGCACTGGCATTGGATAATTGGTAAGACCAATTTACAATGACTGGGCGCTAGGTTAAAAGCGCTGTCATGGGTGTGTCAATTTGTCCCGTGCAAAACTTTGGTCGCGTGCCGATGAGCGGGCACCTGATGTGCTGGGAAAATCGCGACTTGATGGGTGTTTGCGCGGCCTGGATCGGCGAGAATAGGCGCCCCCTGAAATTTGCCGGGGGTTTGTGGAGAGCATGTGATGGTTTTTGATCAGGTCCGCCAACGGCGCCTGTCCGACGACATTGTCGATCGTCTGGAAGGGATGATTCTGGAAGGTACGCTGACCTCGGGGCAGCGGCTGCCGGCCGAGCGCGTCCTTGCCGAACAGTTCGGCGTGTCCCGCCCGTCACTGCGTGAGGCGATCCAGAAACTGGTGGCCAAGGGGCTGCTGGTCAGCCGGCAGGGCGGGGGCAATTTTGTTGCCGAGTCGTTGGGGTCCACTTTCAGCGACCCGTTGCTGCAGTTGCTAGAGCACAGTGCCGAGGCCCAGCGTGATTTGCTTGAGTTCCGCCACACGTTGGAGGCGTCCTGCGCCTATTACGCTGCCCAGCGTGCCACCGAGCCGGATCGGGCGCGGTTGAAGGCGGCCTTCGATGCACTGCAGGACTGCTATGCCCGGGTCGATGAAGTGACCCGTGCGGAAGAGGGCGCAGCCGATGCAAGCTTCCACCTGGCGATTGCCGAGGCCAGCCACAACGCGGTGTTGCTGCATACCATCCGAGGGCTGTTCGACCTGCTCAAGCGCAACGTGGTGACCAACATTGGTGGCATGTATCAGCAACGCACCGAGACCCGGGACATGCTGATCAGCCAGCACCGGGAGCTGTACCTGGCGATTGTCGAGGGCAGGGCGGAGGATGCGCGGGAGGTGTCCAGCCGGCACATTTTGTATGTGCAGGAGGTGCTGGAAGAGGCGCACGAAGAAGCGCAGCGCGTGGCGCGGGCGGAGCGGCGCAGCGGGCGTTGAGATTTGTATGGGCAGTGCTGGCCTCTTCGCGGGTAAACCCGCGAAGAGGCCGGAACAGGCTGAAGAAGAGCTAGTCTTCCTTGCCCTTGTTCCGCACGGCCCGCTGCAGCTCGCGGTTGGAATCGCGTTCGCGCATGGTGTCGCGCTTGTCGAATTCCTTCTTACCCTTGCCCAGTGCGATTTCGCACTTGATCAGGTGCTTGCTCCAGTACAGCGCCAAGGCTACGCAGGTGTAGCCTTTTTGCGCCACGGCGGCCTCCAGGCGCTCCAGCTCGCGCTTGTTCAGCAGCAGCTTGCGGGTGCGGATGGGGTCGGCGATGACGTGGGTGCTGGCGGTGGTCAGCGGGGTGATGTGGCTGCCGAACAGCCAGGCTTCACCGTCCTTGAGCAGCACATAGCTGTCTGTCAGGTGTGCCTTGCCGGCGCGCAGGCTTTTTACTTCCCAGCCGGACAGGACCAGCCCGGCCTCGAACTTGTGTTCGATGAAGTAATCGTGTCGCGCTTTCTTGTTTTGCGCGATGGTCCCGGTCGGATGTTTTTTTTGCTTAGCCATAGGGGCGGCATTATAGGCAAGTCCGCGCGTCGTCCGCTATGGGATTTCGGTGTGCTTGAGCCACTGGAATGAATACCGGACAATACAAACCCTGTCATACGCACAGAACCTGTTTTCGGCACGCTGCGAAGCGTCGCCACCCAGCCTTGGAAGTGACGCCTGGATGACTACCCATATTCAACGCTCTGCCCTGCTGCCATACCCCGCCCAGGCGCTTTACGATCTGGTCAACGATGTGGCCAGCTACCCTGAGTTTCTGCCGTGGTGCTCGGCCTCGACGGTAATGGAAGCCAGCGAAACGCATATGCGCGCCAAGCTCGAAGTGGCCAAGGGGGGCATGAGCCAGCACTTCGTCACGCGTAACGTGCTGGTACCGGGGCAGTCGATCGAGATGAACCTCGAAGAAGGGCCGTTCACCCAGCTGCATGGTGTGTGGGTGTTCAAGCCGCTCGGTGAAAAGGCCTGCAAGATCAGCCTCGACCTGTCCTTCGACTATGCCGGGCCGATTGTGCGCGCCACGTTGGGCCCACTGTTCAACCAGGCGGCCAACACGTTGGTTGATGCTTTCTGCCAGCGCGCCAAGCAACTGAATGCCTGATTGAAACGGGCGAAAACAAAAAGCCCGGAACACGTCCGGGCTTTTTTGTGCCTGCTGGCCCTATTAGCGGGTTTCCAGCGGTGCAGGGGTCGGTACCGGGGTGGTCTCGATGGTGTCGATTTCGCGCTGGATGGATTCTTCGGTCGAGCCGGGCTTGGCTGGTTTTTCCACAGGTTGCGCGGCTGGCTGTTCGGCCTGGCCTGGCTCGGTGGCCGGGCTGACCGTGGTGTCGCTGCTGCCGCCGAGGATTTCCTGGTCGCGGCTGACGCCTGGCATGAAGTCGCCAGACAGGCTGACCAGCTGGTCGCTTTCGTTGAAGAACACACTCATGCGTTCTTGCTGACGCTTACCGCCACCTGGCTGCAGGCTGTACAGGTAGTCCCAACGGTTGGTGTTGAAGGTGTCCTGAATCAGCGGGTTGCCCATGATAAACCTTACTTGCCGTCGGGTCATTCCGGGGCGTAATTGGTCTATCATGTCTTGCGTGACGACATTGCCCTGCTGGATGTCGATTTTGTAAACCCCGGGAAACGAGCAACCGGCGAGTGCGAGCAGTCCCGCGAGGGCGAGGCTGTTTAGCAAGAGCTTGGTGTTTTGCATCGGTGGGCGACTTCCACTATCTTGGCTGGACAACGTAAACCCCGATCATACCCGTATTAAGAGAAGCTGCGAAGCAGCATCGGCGAGAAAGCTGACCATGGTTGAAAATAGCGAATTGCGCAAAGCCGGTCTCAAGGTGACCCTGCCTCGAGTCAAGATCCTTCAGATGCTCGATTCCACCGAGCAGCGTCACATGAGCGCCGAAGATGTCTACAAGGCGCTGATGGAGGCAGGCGAGGACGTAGGCCTGGCCACCGTCTATCGCGTACTGACCCAGTTCGAAGCGGCTGGCCTGGTGGTTCGCCACAACTTCGACGGCGGCCACGCCGTGTTCGAGTTGGCCGATGGCGGTCACCACGACCACATGGTGAACGTGGATACCAGTGAAGTCATCGAGTTCATGGACGCCGAAATCGAGAAGCGCCAGCGCGAAATTGTGGCCGAGCATGGCTACGAGCTGGTGGACCACAATCTGGTCCTGTATGTGCGTAAGAAGAAGTAACGATTTTTTATCGTTATGAATGGCAAAGGCGACCCTAGGGTCGCCTTTGTGCTTTCTGGCTTGGGCAGAACCATGTTTTGCCTGCCGGCGATAGGGCCAGCGCGGGTCGCATTAAGCCTTGCCGGAAACGACCATCTTGCGCGCATGCGCCAGGGATTCCTTGGTCAGGTCGATGCCGCCTAGCATTCGCGCCACTTCCTCGACCCGCTCACGCTTGCCCAGGCTGGCCACGGCCGTGTGGGTGGTATCGCTGTTGCGCACCTTGTGCACGAACAGGTGGTGATGCCCTTGCGCGGCCACCTGAGGCAGGTGGGTCACGGTCAGTACTTGCCCGCGCTCGCCCAGGCGGCGCAGCAGTTGCCCGACGATTTCTGCAGTGGGGCCGCCGATGCCCACGTCGACTTCGTCGAACACCAAGGTGGGGATCCGCGAGGTCTGCGCGGTAATCACCTGGATCGCCAGGCTGATACGCGACAGTTCGCCGCCTGAGGCTACCTTTGCCAGCCCTTTGAGCGGTTGACCGGGGTTGGCGCTGACCAGCAGCTCGATCTGCTCCAAACCGTGGGGCGACAAATCTGCGCCTTCGTTGGGCGTCAGTTCGATGCAGAAGCGCCCACCAGGCATGCCCAGGCGTTGGATTTCCTGCTCCACCGCGCCTGCCAGCTGCTGCGCCGCTTGCTGGCGCAGGCTGCTGAGTTCACGAGCCTTCTCTTTATAGTGCTGGGCGAAGGCGGCAAGCTCTTCGCCCAATCGCTCGATTGACTCGTCGCTGGCGTTCAGGCCTTCGATCTCTTCCATCAACTGCTGCTGCAGGTGAGGCAGCTCGGTGGGGTGCACGCGATGTTTGCGCGCCAGCGTATAGATGGTGTCGAGGCGCTCTTCCAAGGCTTGCAGGCGCATAGGGTCGGCGTCGAAGTTGTCGAGGAAGCGGTTGAGCTCGCCCACGGCTTCTTCTACCTGGATCTGCGCGCTGGCAATCAGGTTGGCCGCTTCAACCAGGGCTTTGGGTGAGTGGGTGGCTGCACCCAGCCGGTTGAGGCTGGAGGTGAGGGCGCTCAGCACGTTGCCCGAATCGCTTTCGCTGCACTGATCGATAACCTGGCGGCAGATGCCGAACAGCGCTTCGGCGCTGGTCAGGTTCTTGTGCTCCTGCTCCAGGTGTTCCAGTTCGTGTTCACCCAGGCCAAGGTTGTCCAGCTCTTCCAGTTGATAGCTCAGCAACTGGTGGCGGGCGCGCTGCTCATCGCCGGAGTTGGACAGCCGTTCCAGCTCCAGGCGCGTCTGGTTCCAGCGCTTGGCCGCCAGTTGCACCTGGCGGGCCAGGTCGACGGCACCAGCGTACTCGTCGAGCAGGCGGCGGTGAGTATCGGTCTTGAGCAGCGACTGGTGTTCGTGCTGGCTGTGGATATCGATCAGCAGTTCGCCCAGCGCCTTGAGGTCGCCGAGCGGGCAGGGCGTGCCGTTGATGTAGCCGCGGCTGCGGCCTTCGGCGGTGATGACCCGACGCAGGATGCACAGGCCGTCGTTGTCCAGGTCGCGTTCGGCCAGCCAGGCATGGGCCTCGGGAATGTCCACCAGGTCGAAGGTGGCGAGGATATCTGCCTTGTCGGTGCCGGGGCGCACCACGCCGCTGTCGGCCCGGTCGCCCAAGGCAAGGCCGAGGGCGTCGAGCATGATCGATTTGCCCGCACCGGTCTCGCCGGTGATGACGGACATGCCGCGGGCAATTTCGAGGTCGAGGTGCTCGACGATGGCGTAGTTGTGAATGGACAGGTGCACCAGCATGGGGGGCGGCTCCCGAAAGTCAGGTCTGGTTATTTATACAGTACTTTTTTCAGGCCTGCCAATGCTCCTTGGTAGATTCTGTTGCTGCCCGGAAAACCACCTTGCCCCTTGAAGCTGGTTTTTCCGACCCCATATAGCCGACATCCAAGGCGAGCCTGGCTCGCAGTCCACAAAATTGCGCAGGAGAGACCCCATGGCTGATGAACAGCTGAACGAAAAAGACCTTAACGTTGAAGAAACCGGTGCAGAAACCACTGCGGACGCCCGTGTTCTGGAACTCGAGGAGCAGCTGGCCGCCGCCAAGGATCAGTCGCTGCGCGCTGTAGCCGACTTGCAGAACGTGCGCCGTCGCGCCGAGCAGGATGTGGAAAAAGCCCACAAGTTTGCCCTGGAGAAGTTCTCCAACGACCTGCTGCCGGTAATTGACAGCCTGGAGCTGGCCCTGGCGCACTCCAATGACGAAGACGAGCAAGTCAAAGCCATTCGCGAAGGCGTCAAGCTGACCCTCAAGATGTTCCAGGACACCCTCAAGCGCTACAACCTCGAAGTTGTGGACCCGCACGGTGAGCCGTTCAACCCGGAGCACCACCAGGCCATGGCTATGCAGGAAAGCGTTGAGGTCGAGCCGAACAGTGTGCTGAACGTGTTCCAGAAGGGTTACCTGCTGAACGGCCGCCTGCTGCGCCCCGCCATGGTGGTGGTCAGCAAGGCGCCGAGCGCGGCGCAACCCTCGATCAATGAAAAGGCTTGAAATCCATCGGGGCATCCCCATTTAGGTGTCAAGCCTTCAAGTATTACCGCAGTTGGCAAAAGTAGTCGCTGCTACCAAATTCAAGTTTCGGGAGAGTTAACATGGGCAAAATCATCGGTATCGACCTGGGGACCACCAACTCGTGCGTCTCCGTTCTGGAAAACGGTAACGTCAAGGTCATCGAAAACGCCGAGGGTGCGCGTACCACCCCTTCGATCGTGGCCTACGCCAACGACGGCGAAATCCTGGTTGGCCAGTCGGCCAAGCGCCAGGCCGTCACCAACCCGCACAACACCCTGTTCGCAGTGAAGCGCCTGATCGGCCGCCGCTTCGAAGAAGACGTCGTGCAGAAAGACATCAAGCTGGTGCCGTACAAGATCGTCAAGGCCAACAACGGCGACGCTTGGGTGCAGGCCAGCGGCAAGGATATGGCACCGCCGCAGATCAGCGCCGAAGTCCTGAAAAAAATGAAGAAAACCGCCGAAGACTACCTCGGTGAGCCAGTCACCGAAGCGGTCATCACCGTTCCGGCCTACTTCAACGACAGCCAGCGTCAGGCCACCAAAGACGCCGGCCGTATCGCTGGTCTGGACGTAAAACGTATCATCAACGAGCCGACCGCCGCTGCGCTGGCCTACGGCATGGACAAGGCCAAGGGCGACCATACCGTCATCGTTTATGACCTGGGTGGCGGTACCTTCGACGTGTCGGTCATCGAGATCGCCGAAGTCGACGGTGAGCACCAGTTCGAAGTACTGGCCACCAACGGTGACACCTTCCTGGGTGGTGAAGACTTCGACATGCGCCTGATCGACTACCTCGTCGACGAGTTCAAGAAAGAGTCCGGCATGGACCTGAAGAACGATCCGCTGGCTCTGCAGCGCCTGAAAGAAGCTGCTGAAAAGGCCAAGATCGAGCTGTCGTCCGCCCAGTCGACCGACGTCAACCTGCCGTACATCACTGCAGACGCCACCGGTCCGAAGCACCTGAACGTGAAGATCTCCCGCGCCAAGCTGGAGTCGCTGGTCGAAGACCTGGTCAACCGTACCATCGAGCCTTGCCGCATCGCCCTGAAGGACGCTGGCATCGATGCCAGCAAGATCGACGACGTGATCCTGGTCGGTGGCCAGACCCGTATGCCGCTGGTGCAGAAAGCCGTTGCTGACTTCTTCGGTAAAGAAGCGCGCAAGGACGTCAACCCGGACGAAGCCGTTGCCATGGGTGCTGCCATCCAGGGCGCCGTTCTGGCCGGTGACGTGAAAGACGTACTGCTGCTGGACGTCAGCCCGCTGACCCTGGGCATCGAGACCATGGGTGGCGTGATGACTTCGCTGATCGAGAAGAACACCACCATCCCGACCAAGAAGTCGCAGGTGTTCTCGACTGCCGACGACAACCAGGGCGCCGTGACCATTCACGTGCTGCAAGGCGAGCGTAAGCAGGCTGCGCAGAACAAGTCGCTGGGCAAGTTCGACCTGGCTGACATTCCGCCAGCTCCGCGTGGCGTGCCGCAAATCGAAGTTACCTTCGACATCGACGCCAACGGCATCCTGCATGTCAGCGCCAAAGACAAGGCCACCGGCAAGTCGCAGTCGATCGTGATCAAGGCCAACTCCGGCCTGTCGGACGAAGAAATCGAGCGCATGGTGCGTGACGCCGAGGCTAACGCCGAGGAAGACCGCAAGTTCGAAGAGCTGGCCGCTGCCCGTAACCAGGGTGATGCGCTGGTTCACTCGACCCGCAAGATGGTCGCTGACGCAGGTGACAAGGTTACCGCTGAAGAGAAAACCGCCATCGAGGCCGCCGTTGTTGCCCTGGAAGCCGCTGTCAAAGGCGACGACAAGGCCGCAATCGATGCCAAGGTTGAAGAGCTGTCCAAGGTCTCTGCCCCGGTTGCCCAGAAGATGTACGCCGAGCAGTCGGCTGAACAGCCTCAGGGTGGCGCGCAGCAGGCCGAGCCGGAAGCCAAGCACGATGACGTGGTTGACGCCGAGTTCGAAGAAGTGAAAGACAACAACAAGCAGTAATCCCTGCATGTTGTCGGCCAGTTCACCGCCGTTTGGTGGTGAGCTGGTAGGATGTCGCCGCGCGGGGGCTTGCTCCCGCGTTGGCGTATCTGGAATTCGAGAATTTTTACAGTATCTGTCAGCGCTCCTGGTGGGGCGGCAGGTGCTGATGGCGCGGCGCAGATGCCAGACGCCCAACAAGGTGCAAATGACCTATGTCCAAGCGTGATTACTATGAGGTTCTGGGTGTCGAGCGCGGCGCCAGTGAAGCTGACCTCAAAAAGGCTTACCGCCGACTGGCGATGAAGTACCATCCGGACCGCAACCCGGGCGATAAAGAGTCGGAAGACAAGTTCAAAGAGGCCAACGAGGCCTACGAAGTACTGTCTGATGCCAGCAAGCGTGCGGCATTCGACCAGTACGGCCATGCAGGCGTGGACCCAAGCATGGGCGGCGGCGGTGCTGGCTTCGGTGGCGCCAACTTCTCCGACATCTTCGGCGATGTATTCAGCGACTTCTTCGGTGGCGGCCGTGGTGGTGGTGGTCGTGGCGGTGCCCAGCGTGGCAGCGACCTGCGTTACACCCTGGAGCTGAACCTGGAAGAAGCGGTGCGTGGCACCACGGTCAGCATCCGCGTACCTACCCTGGTCAACTGTCAGCCTTGCGATGGCTCTGGCGCCAAAAAGGGCTCGACTCCATCGACTTGCCCGACTTGCGGTGGCATCGGTCAGGTGCGCATGCAGCAAGGTTTCTTCTCGGTACAGCAGACCTGCCCGCGCTGTCATGGCCAGGGCAAGATCATCACCGACCCATGCACCTCGTGCCACGGCGAAGGCCGGGTTGAGGAATACAAGACGCTGTCGGTCAAGGTGCCGGCGGGCGTCGATACTGGCGACCGCATCCGCCTGTCTGGCGAGGGCGAGGCGGGTACCCATGGTGGCCCGACCGGCGACCTGTATGTGGTGATCAGCGTGCGTGAGCACGAGATCTTCCAGCGTGATGGCAAGCACCTGTATTGCGAAGTACCGATCAGCTACACCGATGCTGCCTTGGGTGGTGAGCTGGAAGTGCCGACCCTGGATGGCCGCGTGAAGCTGAAAATTCCGGAAGGTACCCAGACCGGCAAGCAGTTCCGCCTGCGTGGCAAGGGTGTGGCGCCGGTGCGTGGCGGTGGTGCGGGCGACCTGCTGTGCCGTGTGGCGGTGGAAACCCCGGTCAACCTCAGCCGTCGCCAGCGCGAGCTGCTGGAAGAACTGCGTGACTCGCTGGAAGGCGACAGCTCCCACTCGCCCAAGGCCAGTGGCTGGTTCGATGGCGTGAAGCGCTTCTTCGGCGATCTCTGACAAGGAAAAGGCTATGCGACGTATTGCAGTGATGGGCGCGGCGGGGCGGATGGGCAAGACCCTTATCGAGGCCGTGCAACAAACGCCGGGTGCAGGGCTGACGGCGGCGATCGATCGCCCTGACAGCTCGCTCGTCGGGGCTGACGCCGGCGAGTTGGCGGCTCTTGGCCGGATTGGTGTGTTGTTGTCTGACGATCTGGCCAAGGTCGCCGACGAATTCGACGTGCTGATCGACTTCACCCACCCATCGGTGACCCTGAAAAACCTCGCATTCTGTCGCAAGCACGGTAAGGCGATGATCATCGGCACCACCGGTTTTACGGTTGAAGAAAAGCAGCTGCTGGCTGAAGCTGGCAAGGACATTCCAATTGTGTTCGCTGCCAACTTCAGCGTGGGTGTGAACCTTAGTCTGAAGCTGCTTGATCTGGCTGCCCGGGTGTTGGGCGATGATGTCGATATCGAGATCATCGAGGCGCATCACCGGCACAAGGTCGATGCACCGTCGGGTACTGCGCTGCGCATGGGTGAAGTGGTTGCCAATGCGCTGGGCCGCGATCTGCAGGAAGTGGCCGTGTATGGCCGTGAAGGGCAGACTGGCGCGCGTGATCGCAAGACGATCGGCTTCGCCACCGTACGCGCCGGCGATGTGGTGGGTGATCACACCGTTCTGTTCGCAGCTGAAGGCGAGCGCCTGGAAATTACCCACAAGGCCTCCAGCCGCATGACGTTTGCCAAGGGGGCCGTGCGTGCGGCGCTGTGGCTGGATGGGCGTGAGCCTGGCCTGTACGATATGCAGGATGTGCTCGAACTGCACTGAGCCTTGCAAGGGGCTGGCCCGCGATTGGGGTGCGATGCACCCCTTTGTCGCAATCTTGTGTTTTAGAGGCACATCCGCGGTAGACCAAAAACGCACTTTTCTGTAAGCTACAGCTTTAGTGTGTCCACTAAAAGCGCGCAGCGAATTGAATTCAGCACATGAAAGCGGGGTGACGTGTCCATACGTCACTCCGCTTTTTTGCAACCTGCGATCGCCCTTTCATGCTTGATTTACGGGAGGTCTTCTTGACAAAGCCAGCCATACTCGCCCTTGCCGACGGCAGTATTTTCCGCGGTGAAGCTATCGGTGCCGACGGTCAGACCGTTGGTGAGGTGGTATTCAACACCGCTATGACCGGCTACCAGGAAATCCTTACAGACCCTTCCTATGCGCAGCAAATCGTTACCCTGACCTACCCGCACATCGGCAACACCGGCACCACGCCGGAAGATGCCGAGTCGAACCGCGTCTGGTCCGCAGGCCTGGTTATCCGTGACCTGCCGCTGCTGGCCAGCAACTGGCGTAACACCCAGTCGCTGCCTGAGTACCTCAAGGCCAACAACGTCGTTGCCATCGCTGGCATCGACACCCGTCGCCTGACCCGAATCCTGCGTGAAAAGGGTGCCCAGAACGGTTGCATCCTCGCCGGTGACAACATCAGCGAAGAAGCCGCCATCGCCGCCGCCCGCGGCTTCCCGGGCCTGAAGGGCATGGACCTGGCCAAGGTCGTTTCCACCAAGGAACGCTACGAGTGGCGCTCCAGCGTGTGGGAGCTGAAGACCGACAGCCACCCGACCATCGACGCGGCCGACCTGCCGTACCACGTGGTTGCCTTCGACTACGGCGTCAAGCTGAACATCCTGCGCATGCTGGTGGCCCGTGGCTGCCGCGTGACCGTGGTGCCGGCCCAGACTCCGGCCAGCGAAGTGCTGGCACTCAACCCGGACGGCGTGTTCCTGTCCAACGGCCCTGGTGACCCTGAGCCTTGCGACTACGCGATCCAGGCGATCAAGGAAATCCTCGAAACCGAGATCCCGGTATTCGGCATCTGCCTCGGCCACCAGTTGCTGGCCCTGGCTTCCGGCGCCAAGACCGTGAAAATGGGCCACGGCCACCACGGTGCCAACCACCCGGTCCAGGACCTGGACACCGGAGTGGTCATGATCACAAGCCAGAACCACGGTTTTGCCGTTGACGAGGCCACCCTGCCGGGCAACGTCCGCGCCATTCACAAGTCGCTGTTCGACGGCACCCTGCAGGGTATCGAGCGCACCGACAAGAGCGCGTTCAGCTTCCAGGGCCACCCTGAAGCGAGCCCAGGCCCGACCGATGTCGCGCCACTGTTCGATCGTTTCACCGATGCCATGGCCAAGCGCCGCTGAGCATCCTGCTTCAAGGCCCCGGGCCGGCTCGCGCCGCGCCCGGAAGCGCCTGACCCAGATTGTTCAAAGCGGCTTGCCGACTGACCCCGGATTTGAGTGACAACCATGCCAAAACGTACAGACATCAAAAGCATCCTGATTCTCGGCGCTGGCCCGATCGTGATCGGCCAGGCCTGCGAATTCGACTACTCCGGCGCCCAGGCTTGTAAAGCCCTGCGCGAGGAAGGTTTCCGCGTCATCCTGGTGAACTCCAACCCAGCCACCATCATGACCGACCCGGCCATGGCCGACGCCACCTACATCGAGCCGATCAAATGGCAGTCGGTGGCCAAGATCATCGAGAAAGAGCGCCCGGACGCCGTCCTGCCGACCATGGGTGGCCAGACCGCACTGAACTGCGCCCTGGACCTGGAGCGCCACGGCGTTCTGGAGAAGTTCGGCGTAGAGATGATTGGTGCCAACGCCGACACCATCGACAAGGCCGAAGACCGTTCGCGCTTCGACAAGGCCATGAAGGACATCGGCCTGGAGTGCCCGCGCTCCGGTATCGCCCACAGCATGGAAGAGGCCAATGCGGTCCTCGAGAAGCTGGGCTTCCCATGCATCATCCGCCCATCGTTCACCATGGGCGGTACGGGTGGTGGTATCGCCTACAACCGTGAAGAGTTCGAAGAAATCTGCACCCGTGGTCTGGACCTGTCGCCGACCAAAGAGCTGCTGATCGACGAATCGCTGATCGGCTGGAAAGAGTACGAGATGGAAGTGGTCCGTGACAAAAAGGACAACTGCATCATCGTCTGCTCGATCGAGAACTTCGACCCGATGGGCGTGCACACCGGTGACTCGATCACCGTTGCTCCGGCACAGACCCTGACCGACAAGGAATACCAGATCATGCGCAACGCCTCGCTGGCGGTGCTGCGTGAAATCGGTGTTGAGACCGGCGGTTCCAACGTGCAGTTCGGTATCTGCCCGAACACCGGCCGCATGGTCGTGATCGAGATGAACCCGCGTGTGTCGCGTTCCTCGGCACTGGCCTCCAAGGCTACCGGCTTCCCGATCGCCAAGATCGCTGCCAAGCTGGCCATTGGTTACACCCTCGACGAACTGCAGAACGACATCACCGGCGGCCGCACCCCGGCGTCCTTCGAGCCGTCGATCGACTACGTCGTCACCAAGCTGCCACGCTTCGCCTTCGAGAAATTCCCGAAAGCCGATGCCCGCCTGACCACCCAGATGAAGTCTGTGGGTGAAGTCATGGCCATCGGCCGTACCTTCCAGGAATCCCTGCAGAAAGCCCTGCGCGGCCTGGAAGTCGGTGCCTGCGGCCTCGACCCGAAAGTCGACCTGGCCAGCCCGGAAGCTGCCAGCATCCTCAAGCGCGAGCTGACTGTGCCGGGTGCCGAGCGTATCTGGTACGTGGCTGACGCCATGCGTTCCGGCATGACCATCGAGGAAATCTTCGAGCTGACCGGCATCGACCTGTGGTTCCTGGTGCAGATGGAAGACCTCATCAAGGAAGAAGAGAAGGTCAAGACCCTGGCGCTGTCGGCGATCGACAAGGACTATATGCTGCGCCTCAAGCGCAAGGGCTTCTCGGACCAGCGTCTGGCCAAGCTGCTGGGCATCACCGACAAGAACCTGCGCCGTCACCGCCACAAGCTGGAAGTGTTCCCGGTGTACAAGCGCGTCGACACCTGCGCCGCCGAGTTCGCCACCGACACCGCCTACCTGTACTCCACCTACGAGGAAGAGTGCGAGGCCAACCCGTCGACCCGCGACAAGATCATGATCCTGGGTGGTGGCCCGAACCGTATCGGTCAAGGTATCGAGTTCGACTACTGCTGCGTACACGCTGCACTGGCGCTGCGTGAAGACGGTTACGAGACCATCATGGTCAACTGCAACCCGGAAACCGTCTCCACCGACTACGACACCTCCGACCGCCTGTACTTCGAGCCGCTGACCCTGGAAGACGTGCTGGAAGTTTGCCGCGTCGAGAAGCCGAAAGGCGTGATCGTGCACTACGGCGGCCAGACGCCGCTGAAACTGGCCCGTGCCCTGGAAGAAGCCGGCGTACCGATCATCGGTACCAGCCCGGACGCCATCGACCGCGCCGAAGACCGTGAGCGCTTCCAGCAGATGGTTCAGCGCCTGAACCTGCTGCAGCCGCCAAACGCCACCGTACGCAGCGAAGAAGAAGCCATCAGCGCTGCTGGCAGCATCGGTTACCCGCTGGTGGTGCGCCCGTCGTACGTACTGGGTGGCCGCGCCATGGAAATCGTCTACGAACTGGACGAGCTCAAGCGCTACCTGCGTGAAGCCGTACAGGTGTCCAACGACAGCCCGGTACTGCTCGACCACTTCCTCAATTGCGCCATCGAGATGGATGTGGACGCCGTGTGCGACGGTACCGATGTGGTGATCGGCGCAATCATGCAGCACATCGAGCAGGCCGGCGTTCACTCCGGTGACTCGGCGTGCTCGCTGCCACCTTACTCGCTGAGCAAGGAAGTGCAGGACGAAGTTCGCGTACAGGTCAAGAAAATGGCCCTGGAGCTGGGCGTCGTCGGCCTGATGAACGTGCAGCTGGCCCTGCAAGGCGACAAGATCTACGTGATCGAAGTCAACCCGCGCGCCTCGCGTACCGTGCCGTTCGTGTCCAAGTGCATCGGCACTTCCCTGGCCATGATCGCCGCCCGCGTGATGGCTGGCAAAACCCTGAAAGAGCTGGGCTTCACCCAGGAAATCATCCCGAACTTCTACAGCGTCAAGGAAGCCGTCTTCCCGTTCGCCAAGTTCCCAGGGGTTGACCCGATCCTCGGCCCTGAGATGAAATCGACCGGTGAAGTCATGGGCGTGGGTGACAGCTTCGGTGAAGCCTTCGCCAAGGCCCAGATGGGTGCCAGCGAAGTGCTGCCGACCGGCGGTACCGCGTTCATCAGCGTGCGTGACGACGACAAGCCACAAGTGGCTGGCGTTGCCCGCGACCTGATCGCCCTGGGCTTCGAAGTGGTTGCAACTGCTGGCACCGCCAAGGTTATCGAAGCGGCTGGCCTGAAAGTGCGCCGTGTGAACAAGGTGACCGAAGGTCGCCCGCACGTGGTCGACATGATCAAGAACGACGAAGTGTCGCTGATCATCAACACCACCGAAGGCCGCCAGTCGATCGCCGATTCCTACTCGATTCGTCGCAATGCGCTGCAGCACAAGATTTACTGCACCACTACCATTGCGGCCGGTGAAGCCATCTGCGAAGCGCTGAAGTTTGGTCCGGAAAAGACCGTTCGTCGCTTGCAAGATCTGCATGCAGGACTGAAAGCATGAGCATTACCAAGTACCCGATGACCGTCCAGGGCGCTCGCGCCCTGGAAGAGGAGCACCTGTTCCTGAGCAAGACCGAGCGCCCGCGCCTGAGCCAGGCAATCGGCGAAGCGCGCGAACTGGGTGACCTCAAGGAAAACGCCGAATACCATGCAGCCCGCGAAGAGCAGGGCATGGTCGAAGCGCGTATCCGCGATATCGAAGGCCGCCTGCAGAACTCGGTGGTGATCGACGTGACCACCATCCCCCACACCGGCAAGGTCATCTTCGGCACCACCGTAGATCTGGAAAACACCGAGACCGGTGACCAGGTGACCTACCAGATCGTTGGCGAGGACGAAGCCGACATCAAGAAGGGCAAGCTCTCGGCCGGCGCGCCGATTGCCCGTGCCATCATCGGCAAGGAAGAAGGTGATATTGTCGTCGTCAAGACGCCTAGTGGCACGGTCGAGTACGAGATTGTCGAAGTCAAGCACATCTGACCGGCGCCTGCGGGCGCCATCCCTCGAGGGGATCCTCTGGCAGCTGGCCCAGGTTTTCTGGGTCGGCGGCCTTTGGGTGTTTCACGTGGGGCTGGTGCCTGCGCTGAAGGTCAGTGGCCTGGCGCCGCTGCTGGTGCAGGATATCGCCGGGCAGATCGACCGCTGGTTGATCGGTGTGGCGTTGCTTGGCTTGTTGACCCAGCTGGCAGTGCTGGCAAGGGTGGACGGCCTGGCGGCCTGGTGGCGGCAGTTCCGTGGCCAGATGCTGTTGCTCGGCTTCGGCGCCTGCGTGGGGTACTACACCTTGCGCTACGGTATTTCCGTGGGCGAGCGCTGGCAGATGTTCTGCTTCCTGGTACTGGGCTTTTCCGGCATCGTGCTGGTGGCCCAGCCGGTGCCGGTCAGGGCGCGTTCGCCGCGCCACTGACCGGAGCCACCGCTACTTGTAGCGGTGGATGTTGGACAGCTGCTTGTTCGGCTGTGGATTCTTGCGGTAGATCAGGGCCTTCTTGCCAATGGTCTGCACCAGCTCGGCACGGCCAGCCTTGCACAGCTCGGCAATGGTTTCGGCGCGTTCTTCGCGGTCTTCCGAGCGAATCTCGACCTTGATCAGTTCATGGTCGACCAGCGCGCGTTCCAGTTCGGCGATGACGCCTTCATTCAAACCGTTGCCAGCAACGATCAGGACCGGCTTCAGGTCATGACCAATGGACTTGTATTGCTTCTTCTGCTCGTTATTGAGCGGCATAATCTGACCCTTTCCGTCTGATTCTGTAAAATTGACGGGCATTTTACCCGAGGGCCACCGGCTCCGCCCAGTCAATCACGACGCATATCATCGAGGTGCCCCGTGGTACAACGTTCCAAAAGCAGCGCAAACTGGCTGCGAGAGCATTTCAACGATCCTTTTGTGAAGCAGGCGCAGAAGGATGGCTACCGCTCGCGTGCGAGCTACAAACTGCTTGAGATCCAGGAAAAGGACCGCCTGATCCGCCCAGGCATGAGCGTAATCGACCTCGGTGCGGCCCCGGGGGGCTGGTCGCAGGTGACCAGTCGTCTGATTGGTGGTCAGGGCCGGCTGATCGCGTCCGACATCCTGGAAATGGACTCGATCGCCGACGTGACCTTCATCCAGGGCGATTTCACCCACGACGAAGTCCTGCAGCGCATTCTCGAAGCGGTCGGTGATTCGCACGTAGACCTTGTGATTTCCGACATGGCCCCCAATATGAGTGGTACGCCTGCGGTGGACATACCGCGCGCCATGTTCCTCTGCGAGCTGGCCCTCGATCTGGCGACCCGCGTGCTCAAGCCCGGCGGCGACTTCCTGATCAAGATTTTCCAGGGCGAAGGTTTTGACGTGTACCTGAAGGACGTGCGCAGCAAGTTCGACAAGGTGCAGATGCGCAAGCCGTCGTCGTCGCGGGACCGTTCCCGTGAGCAGTACCTGTTGGGCAGGGGCTTCAAAGGGGCGTGAAAGGTGTGAAGCGGGGTGGCCGATAGTTAATTCCAATCGGCCACTGCGTCAGGATTGTCCGAACTTCGTGTAGTCTAGCTTTCACAAAGGGTTACAGACGGTGCCTGCGGCTGCGTGGGTAATGTAGTAAGTTAGGGCGATGAATATCATGCGAGGCACGGCTGCGTCGTGCGCCGGCCTCAGAGGGTAGCGAATTGAACGACATGGCAAAGAATCTGATCCTGTGGTTGATCATCGCAGCTGTCCTGGTGACAGTGATGAACAACTTCTCCAGCCCTAACGAGCCGCAGACCCTCAACTACTCCGACTTCATCCAGCAAGTCAAGGATGGCAAGGTCGAGCGTGTGACCGTCGACGGCTACATCATTACCGGCAAGCGCGCCGACGGCGACAACTTCAAGACCGTGCGCCCGGCCATTACCGACAATGGTCTGATCGGTGACCTGGTCGATAACCACGTCATCATCGAAGGCAAGCAGCCTGAGCAGCAGAGCATCTGGACGCAATTGCTGGTGGCGAGCTTCCCGATCCTGGTCATCATTGCCGTGTTCATGTTCTTCATGCGCCAGATGCAAGGCGGTGCGGGCGGCAAGGGTGGGCCGATGAGCTTTGGCAAGAGCAAGGCGCGCCTGCTGTCCGAAGACCAGGTCAAGACTACGCTGGCCGATGTTGCCGGCTGCGACGAGGCCAAGGAAGAGGTTGGCGAGCTGGTCGAGTTCCTGCGTGATCCGGGCAAATTCCAGCGTCTGGGTGGCCGCATCCCGCGCGGTGTGCTGATGGTTGGTCCGCCAGGTACCGGTAAGACCCTGCTGGCCAAGGCAATTGCCGGCGAAGCGAAAGTACCGTTCTTCACCATTTCCGGTTCGGACTTCGTGGAAATGTTCGTAGGTGTCGGTGCCAGCCGTGTTCGCGACATGTTCGAGCAAGCCAAGAAGCATGCTCCGTGCATTATCTTCATCGACGAGATCGACGCTGTGGGTCGCCACCGTGGCGCCGGCATGGGCGGTGGTCACGACGAGCGTGAACAAACCCTCAACCAGCTGCTGGTAGAGATGGACGGCTTCGAGATGAACGATGGCATCATCGTCATCGCTGCTACCAACCGACCGGACGTACTCGACCCGGCGCTGCTTCGTCCTGGCCGTTTCGACCGCCAGGTGGTGGTAGGTCTGCCAGACATCCGCGGTCGCGAACAGATCCTCAAGGTGCACATGCGCAAGGTGCCGGTCGGCGAAAACGTCAACCCGGCGGTCATTGCCCGTGGTACCCCCGGTTTCTCCGGGGCCGACCTGGCCAACCTGGTCAACGAAGCCTCGCTGTTTGCCGCACGCTCCAACAAGCGCCTGGTCGAAATGAAAGAGTTCGAGCTGGCCAAGGACAAGATCATGATGGGCGCCGAGCGCAAGACCATGGTCATGTCCGAGAAAGAAAAGCGCAACACGGCCTACCATGAGGCTGGCCACGCCATTGTTGGTCGCCTGGTGCCTGAGCACGACCCGGTCTACAAGGTTTCCATCATTCCGCGCGGTCGCGCCCTGGGTGTGACCATGTTCCTGCCGGAAGAAGACCGCTACAGCCTGTCCAAGCGTGCGCTGATCAGCCAGATCTGCTCGCTGTACGGTGGCCGTATCGCCGAAGAGATGACCTTGGGCTTCGATGGCGTCACGACCGGCGCGTCCAACGACATCATGCGTGCCAGCCAGATCGCGCGTAACATGGTCACCAAATGGGGCCTGTCCGAGAAGCTCGGGCCGCTGATGTACGCGGAAGAAGAGGGTGAGGTGTTCCTCGGTCGTAGCGCCGGCAGCCAGCACGCCAGTGTTTCTGGCGAGACTGCCAAGCTGATCGACTCCGAGGTGCGCAGCATCATCGATCAGTGCTATGCCACAGCCAAGCAGCTGCTGGTCGACAACCGCGACAAGCTCGAAGCGATGACCGAAGCGCTGATGAAGTATGAGACCATCGATGCCGATCAGATCGACGACATCATGGCTGGGCGTACGCCGCGTGAACCGCGTGACTGGGACGATGACAAGGATTCGGGGGCGCCTGCGGCCCAGAATGACCGTCCGGAATCGCCAATCGGCGGCCCAGCAGCTCAACACTAAGGGCATCTATGAGCTCAGTGCAGTACCCGACCCGGTTGCCTTGCGGCAACCGGGTTCTTGATTTGTCGCGTACCCATGTCATGGGTATTCTCAATATCACCCCCGATTCCTTTTCCGATGGCGGACGCTTCAGTCAGCGTGACGAGGCTCTGCGCCATGCCGAGGCAATGGTCGCCGCCGGCGCCACGCTGATCGACATCGGTGGCGAGTCCACGCGCCCTGGTGCGCGGGCGGTATCGGTCACTGAGGAGTTGGAGCGTGTCGCGCCGATGGTCGAGGCAATCAACAGCCGCCTCGATGTGGTCATCTCGGTCGACACCTCTACGCCTGCCGTCATCCGTGAATCGGCCCGTCTCGGTGCCGGGCTCATCAATGACGTGCGCGCCCTGGAGCGCGATGGGGCTCTGGACGCTGCGGCGGATACCGGCCTGCCGGTGTGCCTCATGCACATGCGTGGCGAGCCGGGTAACATGCAGGACGACCCGCATTACGATGATGTGACCGCTGACGTTACGCGCTATCTTGAGCAGCGGATGGCCGCCTGTGCGGCGGTGGGCATCGACGCAAACAGAATCATCCTTGACCCGGGCTTTGGTTTCGCCAAGACACTGGCGCACAACCTGAGCCTGTTCAAGCACATGGAAGCGCTCTATCGCCTTGGGCGCCCGCTGCTGGTGGGCGTTTCACGAAAGAGCATGATCGGCCTGACGCTGGAACGTCCGGTCGGCGAGCGGTTGTACGGCAGCCTTGCGCTGGCGGCGTTGGCCATGACCAAGGGGGCGAGCATCCTTCGTGTCCATGACGTGGCTGAAACTGTCGATGTGGTGCGCATGATTGCTGCGGTACAAAACGCCGAATAAGAACATTGGAGTCCCTATGAGCAGAAAATACTTTGGTACCGACGGCATTCGTGGCCGCGTCGGCGAATACCCGATCACGCCTGACTTCATGCTGAAGCTGGGTTGGGCGGCCGGCATGGCCTTCCGCAAGCAAGGCCATTGCCGGGTGCTGGTGGGCAAGGACACGCGTATCTCCGGCTACATGTTCGAGTCTGCACTCGAAGCCGGTCTGGCCGCGGCAGGTGCCGACGTCATGCTGCTGGGGCCAATGCCTACGCCGGCCATCGCCTATCTGACGCGCACGTTCCATGCCCAGGCTGGCATTGTCATCAGTGCCTCGCACAACCCGCACGAAGACAACGGCATCAAGTTCTTCTCGGGCCAGGGCACCAAGCTGCCAGACGAAGTCGAGCTGATGATCGAAGAGCTGCTCGACCAGCCGATGACCGTGGTCGACTCGGGCAAGTTGGGCAAGGTTTCGCGCATCAACGACGCTGCCGGCCGTTATATCGAGTTCTGCAAGAGCAGCGTACCCACGGGTACTGGCTTTGAAGGCCTCAAGCTGGTGGTCGATTGCGCCCACGGTGCCACCTACAAGGTTGCGCCGAGCGTGTTCCGTGAGTTGGGTGCCGACGTGACCGTGCTGCATGCGCAGCCGGATGGCCTTAACATCAACGAAGGTTGCGGCTCGACGCACATCGAATCGCTGCAGGCCGCCGTGCTGGTGGGGCATGCCGACCTCGGTATCGCCTTCGACGGAGACGGCGATCGCGTGTTGATGGTCGACCACACCGGCGCCATCGTCGATGGTGACGAGTTGCTGTTCATCATCGCCCGGGATCTGCGCGACCGCGGCAAGCTGCAGGGCGGGGTAGTGGGCACGCTGATGAGCAACCTGGGCCTGGAGCTGGCGCTGAAGGACCTGGATATCCCGTTCGTGCGGGCCAAGGTCGGTGACCGTTACGTCATGTCCGAGCTGCTTGAGCGTGAGTGGCTGGTCGGTGGTGAAAACTCCGGCCACGTCGTGTGCTGCAACCACACCACTACCGGTGATGCGATCATCGCCGCGCTGCAGGTGCTGATGGCGCTCAAGCGCCGTGGCGAAACCCTTGCCCAGGCCCGCCAGGCCCTGCGCAAGTGCCCGCAGGTGCTGATCAACGTGCGCTTCGGCGCCAGCAAGGTCGACCCGCTGGAGCACCCGGCTGTCAAGGAAGCCAGTGCCAAGGTGACCGAGGCGTTGGCTGGCCGTGGTCGTGTGCTGTTGCGCAAATCCGGTACCGAGCCGCTGGTTCGGGTCATGGTCGAGGGCGAGGACGAAAACCAGGTGCGGATGCACGCTGAAGCGCTGGCCAAACTGGTCGGCGAAGTTTGTGTCTGAAGGCGCTTGCCAGCGCAGATCTGGTTGGGTAAGATCTGCGCCCACTTTGACCGACGAGGTAAAGCATGCGTCGCCCTATGGTAGCTGGTAACTGGAAGATGCACGGTACCCGCGCTAGCGTCGCTGAGCTGACCAAAGGCTTGAGTAATCTCGCCTTGCCGAGCGGAGTGGAAGTCGCGGTATTTCCGCCGGCCTTGTTCATCAATCAAGTGATTGATGGCCTGGCAGGTAAAGAAATTACTGTTGGCGCACAGAATTCTGCTGTACAACCCGAACAGGGTGCGCTGACCGGGGAAGTTGCTCCCGAGCAGCTGGTTGAAGCGGGTTGCAAGTTGGTGTTGATTGGTCATTCGGAGCGTCGCCAGATCATTGGTGAAACCGACGAAGTGCTCAATCGCAAGTTTGCAGCAGCGCAGGCCAAAGGTTTGAAGCCAGTGCTTTGCATCGGGGAAACCCTTGAAGAGCGCGAGGCTGGCAAGACGCTTGAAGTTGTCGGGCGTCAACTAAGCAGTATCATCGAAGCATTCGGTGTTAAGGCTTTTGCCAATGCAGTAATTGCCTATGAGCCTGTATGGGCCATCGGCACTGGCCTGACGGCCACGCCTCAGCAGGCCCAGGATGTGCATGCCGCCATCCGCGGCCAGCTGGCGGCAGAAGATGCTGAAGTGGCTGCGAAGGTGCAGTTGCTCTACGGCGGCAGCGTGAAGGCGGCCAATGCGGCCGAACTGTTCGGCATGCCGGATATCGATGGGGGTCTCATTGGTGGGGCTTCCCTGAACGCAGACGAATTCGGTGCAATTTGTCGCGCCGCAGGAAACTGAACAAATGCTGGAAACAGTCATCGTTGTTTTTCATCTGTTGGCAGCGCTGTCGCTAGTAGTGCTGGTTCTGTTGCAACAGGGTAAGGGTGCTGAAGCAGGTGCATCTTTCGGCGCGGGTGCCTCAAACACCGTGTTCGGAAGCCAGGGCTCTGCAACGTTCCTAAGTAAATTAACTGCTATACTCGCTGCCACTTTCTTTTTGACAGCACTTGGGTTAGGATACTTCGCGAAGCAACAAGCTCACCAGCTTAGCCAAGCAGGTCTTCCAGATCCAGCAGTGCTAGAAGTGAAAGAGCCGCAAAAACCGGCAGTTAATGATGATGTACCGGTGCTCCAGCAGCAGAAGAGTGAAACCACCAGCAACTCGGGTGATGTACCTCCTCCGGCACAAGAGCAGAAGTAACGGGTTTCAAGTAGTAGTATTGCCGAGGTGGTGGAATTGGTAGACACGCAACCTTGAGGTGGTTGTGCCCATAGGGTGTAGGGGTTCGAGTCCCCTTCTCGGTACCAATTAAAGCTTGAGAGCCCGCTTTAGCGGGCTTTCTTGCAGGTGAAGGTTCTGATTTGACCCTCAACAGGGTTCGGTCTTATACTTTTGCCCCAGCTTTGTCGCGGGGTGGAGCAGCTTGGTAGCTCGTCGGGCTCATAACCCGAAGGTCGTTGGTTCAAATCCAGCCCCCGCAACCAGCTTCAGCGGAGCCCCTTTTCAGGGGCTTTTTGCTAACCGAACAGTTTTCGGCGTCGTTGTCCAACGGCGCTTTCAGGGATGGGCGCTTTGCCCATTTTTTATTTGCACAGCATGCACGAGGGGGTTCAGGTGTCGAGCAAGCTAGAACAGTTGCAGGCCTTGTTGGCCCCGGTTGTCGAGGGTCTGGGCTATCAGTGCTGGGGGATCGAGTTCGTTTCCCAGGGTAAGCATTCGGTACTGCGCATCTACATCGACAAGGAAGGTGGCATCCTGGTGGACGACTGCGAAGCGGTCAGCCGTCAGGCCAGCGCAATCCTCGATGTGGAAGATCCAATCAGCAGTGAGTACACCCTCGAGGTGTCTTCTCCAGGCATGGATCGCCCACTGTTCACTCTGGAACAGTTTGCCTCGCATGCCGGCGAACAAGTGAAGATCAAGCTGCGCTCACCCTTCGAGGGTCGTCGTAACTTCCAGGGCCTTCTCCGCGGTGTGGAGGAGCAGGATGTGGTGGTCCAGGTGGACAACCAGGAGTTCCTGTTGCCGATCGACTCGATCGACAAGGCCAATATTATTCCCAGTTTTGACTGAGACGTGCCGGGCCCGGTGAACTGTCCGGGCCCAATGGCTTGCGCAAGGCGAGGCGTACGATGAGCAAAGAAGTACTGCTGGTTGTTGAATCGGTATCCAACGAAAAAGGTGTACCGCCCGGCGTCATTTTCGAAGCGCTGGAAGTGGCCCTGGCCACTGCAACCAAAAAACGTTTTGAAGACGAAGTCGACCTGCGTGTGGAAATCAACCGCCACACCGGTAGCTACGAGACTTTCCGTCGCTGGACCGTGGTCGACGAAGCTGATCTTGATGATCCGGCAATCGAGACCTGGCTGGACAAGATCAAGGACACCCACCCTGAAGCCAAGGTCGGTGACGTGATCGAGGAGAAGATCGAGTCCATCGAGTTCGGTCGTATCGCCGCCCAGACCGCCAAGCAGGTCATCGTGCAGAAGGTACGTGAGGCCGAGCGTGCGCAGGTGGTCGATGCTTACCGTGAGCGCGTGGGCGAGATCATCTCCGGCACCGTCAAAAAGGTTACCCGCGACAACGTGATCGTTGACCTGGGCAACAACGCCGAGGCCCTGCTGGCCCGCGAAGACATCATTCCGCGCGAAACCTTCCGTGTTGGTGTGCGCCTGCGTGCGCTGCTCAAGGAAATTCGCACCGAAAACCGTGGCCCACAGCTGATCCTGTCGCGCACCGCGCCGCAGATGCTGATCGAGCTTTTCCGCATTGAAGTGCCGGAAATTGCCGAGGGCCTGATCGAAGTCATGGCTGCTTCCCGTGATCCGGGTTCGCGAGCCAAGATCGCCGTCCGCTCCAAGGACAAGCGCATCGACCCGCAAGGCGCCTGCATCGGCATGCGTGGTTCGCGCGTCCAGGCCGTATCCGGGGAGCTGGGTGGTGAGCGTGTGGATATCGTCCTGTGGGACGATAACCCGGCGCAGTTCGTCATCAACGCCATGTCGCCGGCTGAAGTCGCGGCGATCATCGTTGATGAAGATGCCCATGCCATGGACATCGCCGTCGCCGAGGACAACCTGGCTCAGGCCATTGGCCGTGGTGGTCAGAACGTTCGCCTGGCCAGTCAGCTGACCGGCTGGACCCTGAACGTGATGACCGAGAAGGACATCCAGGCCAAGCAGCAGGCCGAAACCGGTGACATCCTGCGCAATTTCATCGATGAGCTGGAAGTCGACGAGGAGCTGGCCCAAGTGCTGGTCGACGAAGGCTTCACCAGCCTCGAAGAAATTGCCTACGTACCGTTGGAAGAAATGCTCAACATCGATGGCTTTGACGAAGATATCGTCAATGAGCTCCGCGCTCGAGCCAAGGACCGTTTGTTGACCAAGGCCATCGCTACCGAAGAAAAACTGGCAGACGCCCACCCGGCCGAAGACCTGCTCTCCCTTGAGGGCATGGACAAGGACCTGGCGGCTGAACTGGCGGTGCGCGGCGTGGTTAACCGCGAAGACCTGGCCGAGCAGTCGATCGACGATCTGCTCGACATCGACGGCATCGACGAAGAGCGTGCCGGCAAGTTGATCATGGCCGCCCGAGCCCATTGGTTCGAGTAATTAGGCGCGGCCTGAGGAGAGAAGTGCATGACGCAAGTCACGGTGAAAGAACTGGCCCAAGAGGTCGAGGCACCGGTAGAGCGCCTGCTGCAGCAGATGCGTGAGGCAGGTCTGCCGCACACCGACGCCGGTCAGGTAGTGACCGACAATGAGAAGCAGACCCTGCTGACTCATTTGAAGAGCAGCCACAAAAGCAAGGCGGAAGAACCGCGCAAGATTACCTTGCAGCGCAAAACCACCAGTACGCTGCGTGTCGCCGGTAGCAAGAGCATCAGCGTAGAAGTACGCAAGAAGAAAGTATTCGTGCAGCGCAGCCCTGAAGAAATTCAGGCTGAGCAGAAGCGTGAGCTGGATGAGCGCCGCGCGGCTGAAAATGCCGCTCGCGACAAGGTCGAGGCCGAAGTTCGCCAGCGCAACGAAGAGCAGGCTCGCCGTCAGGCCGCCGAAGCTGCTGTATCCGCACCTGCGCCAGCCGCCAAGCCTGAGCCGGCGCCTGCCGCTGCTCCGGCCCCGGTAGTCGCCGACGCCCCGGCGTCCGAAGACGCCGCAGCCCGTGCTGCCGAGCGCAAGAAGGACGAAGCCCGTCGCAACGAAGGCCGTACCCGTGACGAAGACCGTCGTGGCGGCGAGCGTCGTGGCGAAGCCCCGCGCGTGTCGATCAAGGTCAAGGTCAAGGAGAAGGAAAAGGCTCCGACTCCACGTGCCGCACCGCGCACCACCGATGAAGAAAGCGATGGCGTACGCCGTGGCCGCGGTGGCAAGAGCAAACTGAAGAAGCGCAATCAGCATGGCTTCCAGAACCCGACTGGCCCCATCATCCGTGATGTGACCATCGGCGAGACCATCACGGTCTCTGAACTGGCCAACCAGATGTCCGTCAAGGGCGCTGAAGTCGTCAAGTTCATGTTCAAGCTGGGCACCCCGGTTACCATCAACCAGGTGCTCGACCAGGAAACCGCTCAGCTGATCGCGGAAGAGCTGGGCCACAAGGTCACCCTGGTCAGCGATACCGCACTGGAAGACTCCCTGGCCGAATCGCTCAAGTTCGAAGGCCAGACCGAGTCGCGTGCACCGGTCGTTACTGTGATGGGTCACGTTGACCACGGTAAGACCTCGCTGCTCGACTACATCCGTCGTGCCAAGGTGGCTGCTGGCGAAGCCGGTGGTATTACCCAGCACATCGGTGCGTACCACGTGGAAACCGACCGTGGCATGGTCACCTTCCTCGACACCCCTGGCCACGCCGCGTTTACCGCCATGCGTGCCCGTGGTGCCAAGGCCACCGACATCGTCATCCTGGTGGTGGCGGCGGACGACGGCGTGATGCCGCAAACCCGCGAAGCGGTTCAGCATGCCAAGGCAGCTGGCGTTCCGCTGGTGGTTGCAGTGAACAAGATCGACAAGCCGGGTGCCGACCTCGATCGCATCCGCAACGAGCTGGCCGTCGAAGGCGTTACCTCCGAGGACTGGGGTGGTGACACGCCGTTCGTCAAGGTCTCGGCGAAGATGGGTACCGGTGTCGACGAACTGCTCGAAGCCGTCCTGCTGCAGGCCGAGATTCTCGAACTGACCGCTACCCCGACCGCTCCAGGTCGTGGCGTGGTCGTTGAATCGCGCCTGGACAAGGGTCGCGGCCCGGTGGCGACCATCCTGGTTCAGGACGGTACCCTGCGTCAGGGCGACATGGTCCTGTGTGGTTCCAACTATGGCCGCGTGCGCGCCATGCTCGACGAGAACGGCAAGCCTGTGAAGGAAGCCGGCCCGTCGATCCCGGTCGAAATCCTCGGCCTGGACGGTACTCCGGAAGCCGGTGACGAGCTGTCCGTGGTTGCCGACGAGAAGAAAGCCCGCGAAGTTGCCCTGTTCCGTCAAGGCAAGTACCGCGAGGTCAAGCTGGCCCGTGCTCACGCCGGCAAGTTGGAAAACATCTTCGAGACCATGGGTCAGGAAGAGAAGAAGACCCTCAACATCGTCCTCAAGACCGACGTGCGTGGTTCCCTGGAAGCACTGCAGGGCTCGCTCGGCAGCCTGGGCAACGACGAAGTTCAGGTGCGCGTGATTGGTGGCGGCGTCGGTGGTATCACCGAAAGCGATGCCAACCTGGCGCTGGCTTCGAATGCAGTACTGTTCGGCTTCAACGTGCGTGCCGATGCCGGCGCGCGCAAGATCGTCGAGCAGGAAGGTCTGGATATGCGTTACTACAACGTGATCTACGACATCATCGAAGACGTCAAGAAGGCCCTGACCGGTATGCTGGGCAGCGATGTTCGCGAGAACATCCTGGGCGTTGCCGAAGTACGTGACGTGTTCCGTTCGCCGAAGTTCGGCGCCATCGCTGGCTGTATGGTCATCGAGGGTACCGTGTACCGCAACCGTCCGATCCGCGTACTGCGCGAAGACGTTGTGATCTTCGAAGGCGAGCTGGAATCGCTGCGTCGCTTCAAGGACGATGCCGCCGAAGTGCGTAACGGCATGGAGTGCGGTATTGGCGTCAAGAGCTACAACGACGTCAAGGTCGGCGACAAGATCGAAGTCTTCGAGAAAGTCCAGGTTGCTCGTACCCTCTAAGGGTGAGCTGGCTGCAAACCGCTTCTCTACGCGGCGGTTTTCAGCACCTCTACAGGTAGCGCCCGGTCAGGCATTGGTCTGACCGGGCGTTTGCCGCTTTAAGTTACAGGTAACAAGAATGGCCAAAGAATATAGCCGTACCCAACGTATTGGCGATCAGATGCAGCGTGAGCTGGCCGAGCTGATCCGTCGCGAAGTCAAAGACCCGCGTGTTGGCCTGGTGACCATCACCGCCGTGGACGTCAGCCGTGACCTGGGCCATGCCAAGGTGTTCATCACCGTCATGGGCGAGGAAACGCCAGATGCCGTGCAGCAGTCGCTGAAGGCGTTGAACAGTGCTGCCAGCTTCCTGCGTTTGCACCTGGGCCGCTCGATGCAGCTGCGCAGCGTGCCGCAACTGCACTTCCACTTCGATGAAAGCGTCAGCCGCGGTGTCCACCTGTCGGCGCTGATCGAACGTGCAGTGGCCGAAGACCGCATGCACAAGGAAGCCGACGAGCCGGACACCAAGGAGTAAGCGGTGGCCCAGGTCAAACGTATCCGCCGCAACGTCAGCGGCATCATCCTGCTCGACAAGCCGCTGGGTTTCACCTCCAATGCCGCCCTGCAAAAGGTGCGCTGGCTGCTCAATGCGGAAAAGGCCGGCCACACCGGTAGCCTCGACCCGCTGGCAACCGGCGTGCTGCCGCTGTGCTTCGGTGAAGCGACCAAGTTTTCGCAGTACCTGCTCGATTCCGACAAGGGCTACGAAACCGTCATGCAGATGGGGCAGACTACCAACACCGGCGATGCCGAAGGTGAGGTACTGCAGACCCGCGACGTGACCGTTGGTCGCGCCGACATCGAGGCGCTGTTGCCGCGTTTTCGTGGCCAGATCAGCCAGATACCGCCGATGTACTCGGCGCTCAAGCGTGACGGCCAGCCACTGTATAAGCTGGCTCGTGCAGGAGAGGTAGTGGAGCGCGAGGCGCGTTCTGTTACTATTAACCGCTTGGAGTTGCTCGAGTGCGAAGCCACCCGTGCACGGTTGAGCGTAGGATGCAGCAAAGGCACCTATATCCGCACCCTGGTGGAGGATATTGGCGAGGCCCTTGGCTGTGGCGCCTATGTTGCCGAGCTGCGCAGGACCCAGGCCGGGCCTTTCGCGCTGGCACAGACGGTCACCCTCGAGGCGCTCGAACAGGCCCACGCCGAAGGTGGCAACGAAGCGCTCGATCGCTTCCTGATGCCATCGGACAGCGGCCTGCAGGACTGGCCTTTGGTGTGCCTGTCCGAACACAGTGCGTTCTACTGGCTGCATGGGCAGGCGGTACGCGCACCGGACGCGCCACAATTTGGCATGGTCCGGGTACAGGATCACAATGCGCGCTTCATCGGTATCGGTGAAGTGAGCGAAGACGGGCGCATTGCGCCGCGTCGGCTGATTCGGTCGGAATGACCGAAACCGGGGGGCCAGGCAGTAGCCGAACCCCACGGCATCAAGGGTGGCTGTCAGTAGGCACGGTCACACCTTTTTTATTAATACAGGGATTTGTCCCTGGCCTATTGGACCCCGCTTGCGGGATCCGTTATCAGGAGAAGCCAAATGGCCCTCAGCGTTGAAGAAAAAGCTCAGATCGTTGCCGAATACCAGCAAGCCGCCGGCGATACCGGTAGCCCGGAAGTGCAGGTTGCTCTGCTGACCGCCAACATCAACAAGCTGCAAGGCCACTTCAAGGCCAACGATAAAGACCACCACTCCCGTCGTGGTCTGATCCGTATGGTTAACCAGCGTCGTAAGCTGCTGGACTACCTGAAGGGCAAAGACACCACTCGTTACAGCGCCCTGATCGGTCGCCTGGGCCTGCGTCGCTAATAGCGGCCTGGTCAGTGGTGTGCATGGCGTGTCGCAGGCTTCGGCAGGGCTGTTTTGCAGCGCTGACGTTGGACACGCCACGCGTATCTCCGAGGTTGGCAGCCTGGCAATGCTGAGCGGTTTTTCCGCTTGGTGCCAGGCTCCCAGCCTCGTGTTGTATCTGGACGGTCAATGGGGCCGATTCCCCGTTCTGCCCAAGAATTCGCAAGAAACCAGTTCCCCCAAGAGCCACTGAAAAAGGTAGGAAACCGTGAACCCGGTAATCAAGACTTTCCAGTTCGGTCAATCGACCGTTACTCTCGAAACGGGCCGTATTGCCCGTCAGGCAACCGGCGCCGTGCTGGTTACCGTCGACAACGACGTCACCGTGCTGGTGACTGTGGTAGGCGCCAAACAGGCTGATCCAGGCAAGGGCTTCTTCCCGCTGTCGGTTCACTATCAGGAAAAGACCTACGCCGCCGGCAAGATCCCGGGTGGCTTCTTCAAGCGTGAAGGCCGTCCTTCCGAGAAAGAGACCCTGACCTCGCGCCTGATCGACCGTCCGATCCGTCCGCTGTTCCCGGAAGGCTTCATGAACGAAGTGCAGGTCGTCTGCACCGTGGTTTCCACCAGCAAGAAGACCGACCCGGACATCGCCGCGATGATCGGTACCTCGGCTGCCCTGGCCATCTCCGGCATTCCGTTCGAAGGCCCGATCGGCGCCGCTCGCGTTGCCTTCCACGAAAGCACCGGCTACCTGCTGAACCCGACTTACGAGCAACTGGCTGCTTCGAGCCTGGACATGGTCGTAGCCGGTACTTCCGACGCCGTACTGATGGTTGAATCGGAAGCTCAAGAGCTGACCGAAGACCAGATGCTGGGTGCCGTACTGTTCGCCCACGACGAATTCCAGGCCGTTATCCAGGCTGTCAAGGAACTGGCTGCCGAAGCTGGCAAGCCGACCTGGGACTGGAAACCAGCCGTTGCCAACACCGAGCTGTTCAACGCCATCCGCGCCGAGTTCGGCGAAGCGGTTTCGCAGGGCTACACCATCACCGTCAAGGCTGACCGCTACGCGCGCCTGGGTGAGCTGCGTGACCAGGCCGTTGCCAAGTTCTCGGGTGAAGAAGGCCAGCCTACGGCCTCCGAAGTAAAAGAAATCTTCGGCGAAATCGAATACCGCACCGTTCGCGAAAACATCGTAAACGGCAAGCCACGTATCGACGGCCGCGACACCAAGACTGTTCGCCCGCTGAACATCGAAGTAGGCGTGCTGCCGAAAACTCACGGTTCGGCACTGTTCACCCGTGGCGAAACTCAGGCTCTGGTCGTTGCGACCCTGGGTACTGCCCGCGACGCCCAGCTGCTGGACACCCTCGAAGGCGAGAAGAAAGACCCCTTCATGCTGCACTACAACTTCCCACCGTTCTCGGTAGGTGAGTGTGGGCGCATGGGCGGTGCTGGCCGTCGCGAAATCGGCCACGGCCGTCTGGCCCGTCGTTCGGTCCAGGCCATGCTGCCGGCCGCCGACGTGTTCCCGTACACCATCCGCGTGGTGTCGGAAATCACCGAATCCAACGGTTCCAGCTCCATGGCTTCGGTCTGCGGTGCTTCCCTGGCCCTGATGGACGCTGGTGTGCCGATGAAGGCGCCAGTTGCCGGTATCGCCATGGGCCTGGTCAAGGAAGGCGACAAGTTCGCGGTCCTGACCGACATCCTCGGTGACGAAGACCACCTGGGCGACATGGACTTCAAGGTAGCCGGTACCGCCAAAGGCGTTACTGCGCTGCAGATGGACATCAAGATCAACGGCATCACCGAAGAGATCATGGAAATCGCCCTGGGCCAGGCCCTGGAAGCGCGCCTGAACATCCTCGGCCAGATGAACCAGATCATTGGCCAGTCGCGTACCGAGCTGTCGGCCAACGCCCCGACCATGATCGCGATGAAGATCGACACCGACAAGATCCGTGACGTCATCGGTAAAGGCGGCGCCACCATTCGCGCCATCTGCGAAGAGACCAAGGCTTCGATCGATATCGAAGACGATGGCTCGATCAAGATCTTCGGCGAAACCAAGGAAGCTGCAGATGCTGCCAAGCAGCGCATCCTGGGCATCACCGCCGAGGCCGAAATCGGCAAGATCTACGTCGGCAAGGTTGAGCGCATCGTCGACTTCGGCGCCTTCGTCAACATCCTGCCTGGCAAGGACGGCCTGGTGCACATCTCCATGCTGAGCGATGCTCGCGTCGAGAAAGTCACCGACATCCTGAAAGAAGGCCAGGAAGTTGAAGTACTGGTACTGGACGTGGACAACCGCGGCCGTATCAAGCTGTCGATCAAGGACGTAGCCGCGGCTAAGGCCTCGGGCGTCTAAGCGACAGCCATGCAACAGGAAAAGGGCCCTTCGGGGCCCTTTTTTCATGGGCTGCGGGAACCTTTTGCGGACTTGCATCTTGCATGCAGGATTACCATGCAGGTTGCAAAATGCACGACACTGGAAGTGATGTCTTTTTGCTAACCTATTGATTTAAAAGGGTTAAGTGGTGGCGATAAAGCTGGCACAGCACATGCACCTACCTTCATACCTGCCGCCAGGACATACGGCGCAGACCTTTCGATAAACAGGAGTGACCCACATGAAGAAGTTCGCCATTGCTGCCGCTACTGCTACCGCTCTGACCCTGACCATGGCTAACGCGGCATTCGCCCAACAGTCCACCCAGGCCCCCATGACGCTGGCGGCCGGTGAGGTGACCAAAGCCAAGGAAGCTACCTCCGATACCTGGATCACCACCAAGGTCAAAGCTGACCTGATGACCGAGAAAGGCGTGCCAGGCAGTGACATCAAAGTCGAGACCAATAAAGGTGTCGTGTCGCTGTCGTCCGACGTGGCCATTACCGATGCACAGAAAGAGATGGCAGTCGCCATCGCCAAGAAGATCAAAGGCGTACAGGCCGTTTCGGCTGATGGCCTGAAGTCCGAATAAGGGATGTCCCGTCGGCCAAACGGATTTGGCCACCTCTACCGAAGCCCTGGCCTGTGCCGGGGCTTTGCTTTTGCGCTCAGTAGCCCGGGTTGAGGGCGATTACATCGCTTTCGAAGCATTCCTGCTCGACGATCAGCGGCTCCACCAGTGGCCGGCTGTCGCGAAAGTGCGAGGTCTGGATATGCGCTTCATAGGCTGCATCATCGTGGTAGATTTCGTACAGGTAGATTACCTCCGGATCGAGTCGGTCCTGCGACACATCGAATACCAGGCAGCCTGGCTCGTTGGCGACAGAAGCCGCGGCATTGATCTTGATCGCTGTCAGGAAATCCTCGGCGCAACCGGGCTTCACCCGGGTCTTGATAAACAGGCTATACACAAGTCGCTCCTTTTGTTTTAAATTCATAAATGAATTGTATACAAAAATGGAGTCTCGCCGATGTCCGAATTGCCTGCACGCCCCGGCCGCCTGAATGGCTTGCGCCATATCGCCTTGCTGGTACCCAACCTGGAAGAGTGCGAACGCTTTTATGTCGATGTGCTGGGTATGGAGGTGTTGAACCGTGCCAACGAAGACCTGGTGTACCTCACCTGTGGCAACGACAACCTTTCGCTGGGGCGTGGGGCAGGGGCGGCCAACGGGCTGCAGACGCTGGACCATTACGGGTTCATTGTGGACAGCGTGGAGGAGCTGGAGGCGTGGTACGAGTACTTCAAGGCCCACGGTGTGACGCTGCTGGACCGGCCATTCAACCACGGTGACGGGGCGCGTAGCTTCCATCTGCTGGACCCGGCGGGGAACAAGGTGCAGCCGCTGTATCACCCGGCGGTGTCGGGGCAGCGATTGGTCTGATGCCTGTGCCGGCCCATTCGCGGGCACGCCCGCGAAGAGGCCAGACCTGCTGTCAGAGGTTATTCAGCATCCAGATGCATTGGCGTCACCACCCGCCCATCGCTCTCAGGCTGCCCAAGGCTGGTATCGATGAAATACACCCGGTCATCTTCCAGCTTGCCCTTGTCCACCAGGTAATCCTTGATACTGCTGGCCCGCTCCTGGCCCAGCGTGCGCAGCAAGGCGGTACTCTCGGCCCACGACTTGATCACTGCCTCGCGCAGCTTGGTGGTGCGTTCGTCGCGGCCCAGTTGCTCCCATTCGGCAGGTGGCTGCTGCTTCAGGCGAGTGCGGTAAATGCCTTCGAGCATTGCCGGTTTATCGCTGTCGTCCACCACCAGCATCGAGGCATTGGCCGGCACCTTGTCGCCCCGGCGCTGCAGGATCTTGTACCAGGTGGCCTGGTACTCACGCTCCAGGCGCTGCTGGGCGATCAGCGGGCCATCGCTGGCCTGGGCGCTGGTGCCTTCGATTTCCAGGCGCAGTTCCGGGCGTTCTTTCAGCGCGGATGCCAGCTTGTCCAGGGACGACTGGGCATCGCCACTGAGCTCGCTGGACCCTGGGGCGAAAGCCACGTTGCCCAGGTCTTCCGAGCCACCGCCGGTAATCAGCCCGCCAATGAACTTGAACGGCGCCTGTGCCGCACGCAGTACCAGGTTGCGCAGGGTTTGCCAGACGATCGGCATCACACTGAATTGCGGGTTGTTGAGGTCGCCAGACACGGGCAGCTCGATCGAAATCTTACCCTCGGTATCTTTCAGCAACGCCACCGCAAGGCGGATCGGCAGGTCGACTGCGTCTGGGCTGTCGACTTTTTCACCCAGTTGCAGTTGCTCCACCACCACCTTGTTCTCGGCCTTGAGCTGGCCGTTGGTAATCAGGTAGTGCAGGTCGAGGTTGAGCCGGCCTTTGCGAATGCGGAAGCCCGCGAACTTGCCGGAGTAGGGCGTGAGGGTGGTCAGTTCGACGCGCTTGAAGCTGGTGGCGATATCCAGGCTGGCCAGCGGGTTGAACGGGTTGAGTGCGCCCTTGATGGTGACCGGTGCGTAGCGGTCGACCTTGCCCTTCACATCGACCTTGGCCGGCACCGGCTTGCGGTTGTCGATGGTGCCGATCTGGCCATTGAGCTGCTGAATGGCCGTGGCGAAGTTGGGGGTGAGGGAGAGGTCGGCGAAGTTGGCCGAGCCGTCGTCGATGTCGATCTGGCCGATGTGGATACCCAGCGGCTTGTCGCTGCTGGCTGCGGCCGGCTTGGCCTGGCTTTTCGCCGGGGTTCCAGCCGGTTGCGGGATCAGCAGGTCGTTGACGTTGGTGGTGCGGTCTTCGTTGATGATGAAGCGTGCATAGGGTTGCAGCAGGGTTACCTTGTCGATCGACAACGCATCGCCGTGTACATAAGACAAGCCATCGACGTTCACCTGCTGCCATTTGACGAAGTCGCGGCTCTTGATGGTGTCGAGGGTGTGCAGCTGGTTCACCTGGGCCTTGCCTGTGATATTGAAGGCCAGCGGTGCGGTGTTCTTAAGGTCGACCTTGAGGTCGCTGGAGAGCATGCCACTGCGCAGTTCCAGCAGGATGAACGGGTTGATATAGGCCTGTGCTACGCGCAGGTCGATATCGCGGGTGCTTACGTCCAGCTTGGCCCATACCGGCGCCAGGTTGACCTGGCCGGCCGCCTGCAGCTTGCCTTGCTTGCCTACGCCCGTATCGAGCTTGAGCGTGAAGGGCGACTGGTTGAGGCTGTCGAAGCCTTGCAGGTCGGCGTTGAGCGGGCCGATGTCCAAGGCTACCGGTTCTTTCTGGCTGCGGTCTGCCAGGTGCACCAGGTAGTTGCGCAATTGCACGTCCTTGAGCAGCACTTGCCAAGGCTTGCTCGGCTCTTTGGCGGCTTGCTGCTCAGGTGTCGGCTCGGCGGCTGCCGGCTCTGCCTTTTCCTTCGGCGTGGCTTCGGCAGGCTGGCTGGCAAACAGCTTTTGCCAATCGAGCTGGCCGTCTTTTTCCAGCGCAGCCCAGGTTTCGAGTTTCTCGCTGCGGATTTTGCCTACGGTGACCTGTTGCTTGACCAGGTCAACGGAGGTTTCGCTCACCTCCAAGCTGGCCAGGCGTGCCAAGGGGCGGCCATCCGGCGCCTTGATGGCGAACGGTGCAATGCGCACGGAGGCGTTTTCCAGCAACAGCTCCGTCTGTTTGGCGAGGTTGAGCTTGTAGTGCGTGTCGAGGCTGACCACGCCGTCTTCCAGCACCAGTGGCACCGCATCACGCACGTACGGCCAGAATGCCTTCATCTTGCCTTCAGTGATCTTCAGCGTGCCTTCAGAGGCGATCGGTGACAGGCTCAGTGTCCCGTTCCAATCAATGCGCCCGCCATTGGGGCCGTTGGCCACCAAGGTCATGTCGGCACTGTCGTCGGGCAAGGTGCTGAGGTTTTTCAGCTCCAGGTTCATGTTGTCGTAGAGGAACTCGATCGGCTCGCTGGGGCGCAAATCCTCGAAATGCAGGTAGCCGTCGATGAGCTTTATACTACCGATGCGTAGCGGAAACGGATCGCTGGGGGGCTCGTCTGGTTTGGCTTCGTTGGCGGGCAGCTTGAACAGGCCGGTCAGGTTAAGGCTACCGTCCTTGGCAAACAGCACCTCGTTACGCGGTTTGTCGAGCTCGACGGCTTCCAGGTGCAGCGCTTTGGTCCACAGGCTGTCGAGCGAAAGGTTGGCGTACAGCCGCTCGAACCCGACCTGTTCCTTGCCGGGCTCGCCGATCTGCAGGCCCCACAATGTCAGCTCCAGGCTGAAGGGGTTGAGTTCGATCCGTTCGAGGTGGGCCGGCACCGTCGCGTACTGGGCCAACTGCTGGTTGGCGATGCGCAGTGCCACACCGGGAAGAATGAGAAAGCCGAGCAGGCTGTAGAGGGCCACCAGGGCCAAGATTGCGCCAGCGGCGCGAGTCAATCCTTTGTACATGTGTCGCTTCGTCTGTCTAAGCAGGAGTGCTTGGAGTATGGCACGTTAAATCAGTTCCGCAGGGGCGACCATTTGACCTTATTCGATGCCCATGCGCCGTTTGGCCCGGTGCGCCGAACCGTCTCGCATGGCCCAGCGCAATACCGGTGCGGTGCGTCGCAGGCCCAGGCGTATCATGCGCTGCTGCAAGGGCCCGTGCTCCAGGCCGAGCAGGGTCTGGGCCCAATCCGGCAACAGGTCGATACCGGCGTGCAGCATCAGTTTGCCCACCGGCTGTGCCAGGCGGCTGGGGGCCGGGGCATCGAGCAGAATCCCGACTACCTCGTGGCTGCGGCTGTCGCAGCGCAACTGCGCACGCATGCGCAGCAGGTAGTCTTCGATCTGCTGGCACGAACGTGGCACGTCACGGGCGCCAAGGCGCTCGGCAATCAGGGCGATTTCGGCGTAGTAGGCATCTTGCTCGGCGCGCGACAGCTGCGGGTTGCGGTAGCGCAAGTGGGCAGCGAGGAAGCTGCTGACCTCTGCCACATGAACCCAGGTCAGCAGGTCGGGGTCGCTGGCCGCATAAGGGCGGCCATCCGGCGCAGTGCCGGTGACCTGTAGGTGAATGGTGCGCACTTTGTCGATCAGCCATTCGGCATCGCGCGTGGAACCGAAGGTGGTGCCGGAAATAAACTGGCTGGTACGGCGCAAGCGGCCGATCAGGTCCTCACGGAAATTGGAGTGGTCCCACACACCGGCCAGGGCCAGCGGGTGCAGTAACTGCAGCATGAGTGCACTGATGCCGCCGACAAGCATGCTCGGGAAGTCGCCATGCACTTGCCAACTGATGCTGTGAGGGCCGAACAGGCCGGGGTCGCCCTTGGGCGTTTCCAGGTCGAGCTGGCCTAGGGCCAGCCCGGTGAGGCTCATGACCTGGGTTTCGATACGGCGACGAAGGGCTTCCATGGCGACCTGCGGTGCAGGGCGGCCATGAGCAGCGGCCGCCGGTTACTGGTTGAGGCGTTTGTCGATCAGGCCTTGGACTACGCTGGGGTCGGCCAGGGTAGAGGTGTCACCCAGGTTGTCCAGCTCGTTGCAGGCGATTTTGCGCAGTATACGCCGCATGATCTTGCCTGAGCGTGTCTTGGGCAGAGCCGGGGCCCACTGGATCAGCTCGGGCTTGGCAAAACTGCCGATTTCCTTGCTGACGAGGGCCAGCAGTTCGGCCTTCAGCGTGTCGTCTGGCGTCACGCCATTCATAGGCGTGACGAAGGCGTAGACGCCTTGGCCTTTGAGGTCGTGGGGGTATCCGACCACTGCCGCTTCGGCGACGCTGTCATGCAGCACCAGTGCGCTTTCCACTTCGGCGGTGCCGATGCGGTGGCCCGAGACATTGATCACATCGTCGATGCGGCCGGTAATCCAGTAGTCGCCGTCGGCATCGCGGCGGGCACCGTCGCCGGTGAAGTAATAGCCGGGCATGGGCTTGAAGTAGGTATCCACCATGCGCTGGTGGTCGCCATACACGCTGCGAATCTGCCCAGGCCAGCTGGCCTTGATCACCAGCAGGCCGGCGCCGGGGCCTTCGATCAGCTTGCCCTTTTCGTCCAGCAGTACCGGTTGCACGCCGAACATGGGCTGGGTCGCGCAGCCGGGCTTGAGTGACTGGGAGCCGGGAAGCGGGGTAAGCATGATGCCGCCGGTTTCGGTCTGCCACCAGGTGTCGACGATGGGGCAGCGCTTTTGCCCGACTTCCTCGAAATACCATTCCCAGGCTTCGGGGTTGATCGGCTCGCCGACGCTGCCCAGCAGGCGCAAGCTTTTGCGCGAAGTGCTCTGCAGTGGCGCCGAGCCCTCGCGCATCAGTGCGCGCAGGGCGGTCGGGGCGGTGTAGAAGATGTTCACCTGATGCTTGTCCACCACCTGCCAGAAGCGTGAGGTGTCCGGGTAGTTGGGCACGCCTTCGAACATCAGCGAAATCGCGCCATTGGCCAGTGGGCCGTAGACGATGTAGCTGTGGCCGGTGACCCAGCCGACGTCGGCGGTGCACCAGAACACCTCGCCGTCACGGTAGTCGAACACCACCTTGAAGGTCATCGTCGCCTGTAGCAGGTAACCAGCGGTGGTGTGCAGCACGCCCTTGGGTTTGCCGGTGCTGCCAGAGGTGTAGAGGATGAACAGCGGGTCTTCGGCATCCATCGGCTCGGGAGCGCAGTCGTTGCCGGCATTTTCTGTTGCCTCGTGGTACCAAAGGTCACGGCCCTCGACCCAGGCAATATCGCCACCGGTGCGGCGCACCACGAATACGCTGCTGACGGCAGGGCAACTGGCGAGGGCCTTGTCGACGTTCTGTTTCAGCGGGATGCGCTTGCCGCCACGCACACCTTCATCGGCGGTGATCACGGTGCGGCAGTCGGCATCGAGAATACGGTCACGCAGGGCATCGGGGGAGAAACCGCCGAACACCACCGAGTGGATGGCGCCTATGCGGGTGCAGGCCAGCATGGCGAAGGCGGCCTCGGGAATCATCGGCATGTAGATGCATACCCGGTCGCCTTTCTTTACCCCGTGTGCCTTCAGGGCATTGGCCAGGCGGCAGACCTGGCGGTGCAGTTCGCGGTAGGTGATCGCCTTGGCGTCTTTCGGGTCGTCACCTTCCCACAGCAGTGCGGTCTGCTCGCCACGCTGGGACAGGTGGCGATCAATACAGTTGTAGCTGACATTGAGTTGGGCACCGTCGAACCAACGGGCCTTGCCGGTTTGCAGGTCGCATTGCTGCACGCTGGACCAAGGTTTGATCCAGTCCAGGCGCTTGGCCTGTTCGGCCCAGAAGGTATCGGGGTCATCGACCGACTGGCGGTAGAGGCGGCGGTATTCATCGGGAGTGAGGGCGGCAGACTGGCTGACGGCCAGGGCCTGGGGATACTGCTTGATATCGAACATGGCGGGTGGTCCTGCTCTTGTAAGGGGCGATGGACAGCAACGGCTATTCGATAGGACAGTGTAGCTGGGAGAGGTGTTCAACCTGTGCCGGCCTCTTCGCGGGCTTGCCCGCTCCCACAGGTACTGCACAGTCGTTGAAGGCTGTGTTGTCCCTGTGGGAGCGGGCGAGCCCGCGAAGAGGCCAGCGAAGGTATCAGATCAACCGCGGTGACGGCCGCGGAAGTAGTTGATCAGGCCTTGGGTAGAGCCATCTTCGGCGCTGTCTTCCAGGCTGCCGACCAGGCGCTGGTAAACGCCTTTGCCCAGCTCTTTGCCCAGCTCTACGCCCCACTGGTCGAACGCGTTGATACCCCAAATCACGCTCTGCACGAACACCTTGTGCTCGTACATCGCCACCAGCGCACCCAGGCGGCGAGGGCTGATGCGCTCCACGACCAAGGTGTTGCTCGGGCGGTTGCCCGGGATCACCTTGTGCGGGGCCAGCTTTTCGATGTCCGCTTCGTTCAGGCCTTTGCTGCGCAACTCGGCTTCGGCTTCTTCGCGGGTTTTGCCCAGCATCAGCGCCTGGCTCTGCGACAGGCAGTTGGCGTACAGCCACTGGTGATGGTCGGCCACCGGGTTGAAGCTCACCACCGGCACGATGAAGTCTGCCGGAATCAGCTGGGTGCCCTGGTGCAGCAACTGGTGGTAGGCGTGCTGGCCGTTACAGCCGACGCCGCCCCAGATCACCGGGCCGGTATCAACTTTTACCGGGGTGCCGTCCTGCAGCACGCTCTTGCCGTTGGACTCCATGTCCAGCTGCTGCAGGTGTTTGGTGATGTTACGCAGGTAGTGATCGTACGGCAGGATCGCATGGCTGTTGGCGCCCCAGAAGTTGCCGTACCACACGCCTAGCAGGGCCAGCAGCACTGGCATGTTCTTGTCGAACGGCGCGGTCTGGAAGTGCTGGTCCATGGTGTAGGCACCCGACAGCAACTCCTTGAAGTTGGCCATGCCGATAGCCAGAGCGATTGGCAGGCCGATGGCCGACCACAGCGAGTAACGCCCGCCTACCCAGTCCCACATCGGGAAGATGTTCTCTTCGCGGATACCAAAGGCCACGGCGGCAGCCTTGTTGCTGGAAACGGCGATGAAGTGGCGGTACAGCTCGGCTTCCGAGCCGCCCTGGGCCAGGTACCAGGTACGCGCGGCCATGGCGTTTTTCAGGGTCTCGAGGGTATTGAACGACTTCGACGAGACAATGAACAGGGTGGTTTCGGCACGCAGGTTGGCCGACAGCTCGTGGAACTCACTGCCGTCGATGTTCGCCAGGTAGTGGCAGCGCACGCCGCGTTGGGCGTACGGCAGCAGTGCTTCGGACACCAGTTCGGGGCCGAGGAACGAGCCGCCGATGCCGATGTTGACCACGTCGGTGATCGGCTTTTCGCTGTAGCCGCGCCACAGGCCGTCGTGGATGCGCCCCACCAGCTCGGTGATCTGGTTGAGCACCTTGTGTACTTCCGGCATGACGTTCACGCCGTTGACGCTGAGCTTGTCGCCCACTGGCCGGCGCAGCGCAGTGTGCAGCACGGGGCGGCCTTCGGAGGCGTTGACGATTTCGCCGCCGAACATCGACTTGATGGCGTCTTGCAGGCCCACTTCGTTGGCCAGGTTGACCAGCAGGTCGCGGCTTTGTTCGGTGATCAGGTTTTTCGAGTAGTCCAGGAACAGGCCGCAGCAGCTCAGGGAGAACTGGTCGAAGCGTTTGGCATCGGCGGCAAAGGCTTCGCGCATGCTGAAACCTTGCATGGCGTCGCGGTGTTGCTGAAGCGCCTGCCAGGCGGGCAGGGCCGTCACATCGTGGGGTGTACGGTAATACGCCATTGCGCGGGGTTCCCTTGGTGCGTGGTGATGCCTTGGACACGGCAGTCATTGCCGGGTTCAGGCTGGCATCATTATAGGCAAAGGCCACGCGCTGGGAATGGGTATGGCAGGGTGATTTTGGGGCTGCAAAGCAGCCCCAGGCTATTACGCGGTCTTGTCTTCGACGTGCAGGTAAAGGTTGTCGATCAACCGGGTGTTACCGAGGTAAGCCGCCGCGATCACAACCAGGTCGCGATCATCGATCATTGCCGGGCGCAGGCTCACGGCATGACGCACTTCCAGGTAGTCCGGGCGGAAACCGGCAGTGCTCAGTTGCGCCTGGCCTTCAGCGACCAGCGCGGCAAAATCCCGTTGGCCACGGCTGATGCCCGCTGCAATGTGCTGCAGTGTGCGGTACAGCGCGGGCGCTGCAATACGCTGCTCGGGCGTGAGGTAACCATTGCGCGACGACAGCGCCAGGCCATCTTCAGCACGCACGGTGGGCTCGCCGATGATCTGGACCGGCATGTTCAGGTCGCGCACCATGGCACGGATCACTGCCAGTTGCTGAAAGTCCTTTTCACCGAATACGGCAAGGTCCGGCTGGACCATGTTGAACAGCTTGTTGACCACGGTGGCCACGCCTTCGAAATGCCCAGGCCGGCTGGCGCCGCAGAGGCCTTCGGAAAGCTGCGGTACGCTGACTCGGGTTTGCACGCTCATGCCGTCGGGGTACATCTCTTCCACGGTGGGCGCGAACAGCAGGTTGCAGCCGGCTTGCAGCAGGCGTTCCTGGTCGGCGGCCAGGGTGCGCGGGTATTTGTCCAGGTCTTCGTTGGCGCCGAACTGCAGCGGGTTGACGAAGATGCTGGCCACCACAAAGTCGGCGCGCTGTGCAGCTTTGGTCACCAAGGCTGCGTGGCCGCTGTGCAGGTTGCCCATGGTCGGCACGAAGCCGATGCGTTTGCCTTCACCGCGGGCGCGGGCAACGGCTGCACGCAGTTCACGGACGGTTTTGACTGTATTCATGCACTGAACCCGTGTTCGCTACCTGGGAAGCTGACTTGCTTGACGGCCTCGACATAGGCGACAAGGGCACCTTGAATGTCTGGCTGGCCTTCCATGAAGTTCTTCACGAACTTCGGTACCCGGCCGCTCAGTGACAGGCCGAGCATGTCGTGCAGCACCAGCACCTGGCCATCGGTGGCGCTGCCGGCGCCGATGCCGATTACCGGGATGCCCACGGCATTGGTGATTTCTGCCGCCAGTTCGCTGGGTACACATTCAAGCAGCAGCATGGCGGCACCGGCCTGCTCCAGGGCGATGGCGTCGGCACGCATCTGCCGGGCCTGGGCCTCCTGGCGGCCCTGGACTTTGTAGCCGCCCAGCACGTTGACGGTCTGCGGGGTCAGGCCCATGTGTGCGCACACCGGCACGCCACGCTCGGCCAGCAGGCGGATGGTTTCTGCCAGCCAGGCAGCGCCTTCGATCTTGATCATGTGGGCGCCGGCTTGCATCAGCGTGGCGCTGTTGGCGAAGGCCAGCTCAGGGGTGGCATGTGCCATGAACGGCAGGTCGGCAAGGATCAGGGCGCCGTCATTACCGCGTTTGACACAGGCGGTGTGGTAGGCCATGTCTGCTGTGGTGACCGGCAAGGTGCTGTCGTGGCCCTGCAGGACCATCCCCAGCGAGTCGCCCACCAGCAACACTTCGACACCGGCCTGGCTGGCGGCCTTGGCGAAGGTCGCGTCGTAGCAGGTCAGCATGGTGATTTTTTCACCCTTGGCCTTGAGGCCATTGAGGGTGGTGAGGGTTACTTCAGGCATGTAGGAAATTCCTCGTTCAGGCGCTGTAAAAAACGACTGCATTCAACGCGTGTAGTCATCTTCCGGAGCGGCACATCATCGCGCGTGATGTTCGGGCACAGGTCCGTCCGGGCCTAAATACGGGTATGCGGCACTTTGGTGTCACACGGGACGCCTATAGTCGTGAGCGAGGTGGGGGAAGTCAATCACCCTGTTACCGCATTGTTACGATCAGGGTGTTACTGGCGTTACCGCGGTGGCGTGCCAGGCTGGAACGCCCGGTTTACAAGCGTTCCAGGCCGACGAACGGACAGTCGTCGAGTAACTGTGCGAGGGCGCGGCCATCGGCCAGGCGGAAATCGCCCGGTACCAGTTCGGCCAGCGGGTACAGCACGAAGGGGCGGGCGTGCATGTGGTAGTGCGGCACTTTCAGGCGTGGTTCGTCGAGTACCTGATCACCGAACAGCAGGATGTCCAGGTCCAGCGTGCGCGGGCCCCAGCGTTCCTTGCGTACGCGGCCCTGGTCGTTCTCGATGGCCTGCAGCGCATCGAGCAGGGCCAGGGGCGGCAGAGCGGTGTCCAGGGCAGCAACTGCGTTGGTGTAGCGCGGTTGGCCGGGCAGCAACGAGTCGCTGGTGTACAGGGCCGAGGCCGCTACCAGGCGCGTTCCGTCCACCTGGTCAAGCGCCTGCAAGGCGCTGCGCAGTTGCTCGGCAGGTGCGTCCAGGTTGCTGCCCAGACCGACGTAGGCGCGGGTCTTCACTCGAACGCCTCGTCGCCACCGCGTTTGCGCTTGCTGCCGCTGCGCTTGCGTTTGCGCGGGCCGGTACCGGTGCCTTCGTCACGGCTGCCCAGCTCGCGGATCATCTCGCGGCGCTCGCTGTCGTTGGCATCCTGGTAATCGGTCCACCACTGGCCGAGGTCGTCGGTTTCTTCGCCTGCGCTTTCACGCAGCAGCAGGAAGTCGTAACCGGCGCGGAAGCGCGGGTTGTCCAGCAGCATGTCGGCACGCTTGCCACTGCGACGTGGCAGGCGCTCCTGCATGTCCCAGATCTCGCGGATCGGCAGGGTGAAGCGCTTGGGGATGGCGATGCGTGCGCATTGCTCGGCGATCAGGTCGTGAGCGGCACCGTTCATGGCCGGGATCGGCGGTACACCCTGGTTCTGCAGGTGCAGCACGCGGGACGGCAAGGCTGGCCACAGCAGTGCAGCGAACAGGAACGCCGGCGTGACCGGCTTGCCTTGCTTCACGCGCAGGTCGGTGTTGTTCAGTGCCTGGCTGATCAGCGTGTGGGTGTAGGTCGGGCGCTCGTCCAGGGCGTGGGCACTGGCCGGGAACAGCGGCTCGAACAGCTGCAGGTCGACCAGCATTTCGAAAGCGATGGCGCCTTGGCCGGAAAGGAACAGCTTGAGGCTTTCCTCAAACAGGCGCGCTGGCGGGATCTCGCGCAGCAACGGGGCCAGTTCGCGAATCGGCTGGACCGTGTGCTTTTCGATGCCAAAGTCGAGCTTGGCGGCAAAACGCACCGCGCGCAGCATGCGCACCGGGTCTTCCTGGTAGCGGTGGGTCGGGTCACCGATCAGCCGCAGCAGGCGGTTGCGCACGTCGTGCACACCGTTGGCGTAATCGAGAATGCGCTCGCTGACCGGGTCGTAGTACAGGGCGTTGATGGTGAAGTCGCGGCGTTGCGCGTCTTCTTCCAGGGAGCCGTACACGTTGTCACGCAGGATGCGGCCACTGGCATTGTGCGACGAACGGTGGCTGTCGCCCTGATCGTCTTCCGAGTGAGGGGCGCGGAAGGTGGCGACTTCGATGATCTCACGGCCGAAATGCACGTGGACCAGCTTGAAGCGGCGACCAATGATGCGCGCGTTGCGGAACTCGGCACGGACCTGTTCGGGAGTGGCACTGGTGGCGACGTCGAAGTCTTTCGGCGTGATGCCCAGCATCAGGTCGCGGACACAACCACCGACCAGGTAAGCCTGGTAGCCGGCGCTTTGCAGGCGTTCCACGATGTTCACCGCATGGCGGCTGAACTGGTGGCGCTGCAGCGAGTGCTGGCTTTTGTTGATCACCTCAGGCGTGGTGCGCCTGTGGTGCTGGCCCGGTACGGGCGGGCGGAACGACTGGAACAGCTTCTTCAGCATGGGATGCACTGTTTGAAGGAATGTTCGGCCAAGAATAGGAGAATGGCCGCATGATGGGCGGGGATTCTAGCATTTACTCAGGGAATGGTGTAGGCGGGTAGCAGGATGCCTGCCAGAAGGGTAGAAACGACAAGGGGAGCCTAAGCTCCCCAAGAAGTCGTTGCGTGCTCTTATTGTTTTTTTGCTGGGCTTCTTGTTTTTGTTGAGTGCCCTGTCCACAAATCTCGAAGCTTGTGGACGACCCCCAATCCAGGGGTTAAGAGCAAACGGATTGCTTTGGCCGCTGATGTCACGTTGATCTGTCGATCCAACCAGTTCAGGCGCTGCTTTTTAGTGCAGTTTTTGTTGTTCTCTGCCTGGTTGTGGGGCAAGCCCCAAACACGCATCCTCTCCAAAAGAATCAGTTAGCTGCGCCTCCGCCGTCTTGTTTTTATTGTGCGTGAGCCGTTTCGTCTTGTTCTTATTCTGAGTTGCAGTGCTTGTTATTGTTTTTGTACTAAGCATATAGCAGGTGCCGTGCCAACTTTTGCAAAACCAGTAAAATCAAGGGGTTGAGGCGTTCTGGTGATTTTCGAGGGGCTGAAAATGTCGGGATTTCGTTACCGTACGCCTCGGGAACTGTTACGACGGAAAGGTTGGGTAACAGATTTTTGCGGGGACTGATGTGTTACCTGGGGTGTGGTGGCTAGCTATGCTGGCCCTTTCGCGGGCTTGCCCGCTCCCACAGGATCACCACGGGCTGCCAGGTTGTGCGGTCCCTGTGGGAGCGGGCGAGCCCGCGAATAGGCCGGTGAGGCTGGTAGAGAAGGGGCAGGAGGAACCTCCCGCCCAGGCAGGTCAGTTATCGCTGGTAACGTTGCTCTTGCGCCGTGGGATGCCCAGGCGTTGGCGGCGTTCCCAGAGGCACTTGCGGCTGACGCCAAGCTTGCGTGCCAGCTCGGTCTCGGTCATGTGGTCCTGGTGTTCGAGCACGAAGTGCTGGAAGTAGTCTTCCAGCGACAGGTCTTCGGTCGGCTCGTGGCTGGCATTGGCAGCACTGGCTGCAACCAAAGCGTTGTTGAGGATTTCGTCCTCCTCCAGGTCGCCCAGTTCAATGTCGATGCCCAGCAGGTCGGCCGAAATTTCTGCGCTCTCGCTAAGAATCACCGCACGCTCCACGGCGTTTTCCAGCTCACGCACGTTACCCGGCCAGCTGTAATGACGAATGGCTTGCTCGGCTTCAGCCGAGAAGTGCAGGTCGTCGCGACCGATACGCGCGCGTTGGCGGGCGAGGAAGGCGCTGGCGATCTCGTTCACGTCACTGCCGCGCTCGCGCAGGGCAGGCAGTTTCAGGGCGATGACGTGCAGGCGATAGTAAAGGTCTTCGCGGAACTGGCCGGCCTTGGCCAGGTTCTTCAGGTCGCGGTGGGTCGCAGCTATCAGGCGCACATCGACCTTTTGCGACTGCACCGAACCCACCCGGCGAATCTCGCCTTCCTGCAGTACACGCAGCAGACGGGCCTGGGCTTCCAGTGGCAGTTCACCGATTTCGTCAAGGAACAGCGTGCCACCGTCGGCGGCCTCTACCAGGCCCGCACGCCCGGCGCTGGCACCGGTGAATGCGCCTTTCTCGTGGCCGAACAGTTCGGACTCGATCAAGGTCTCGGGGATGGCTGCGCAGTTCACCGAGATCATCGGTGCCTTGGCCCGGCGTGACAGGTTGTGCAGGGCGCGGGCCACCAGCTCTTTACCGGTACCCGACTCACCCTGGATCAGCACATTGGAGTCGGTGGGTGCAACCTTGCGGATCTTGCTGTACATGTCCTGCATGGGCGGGCATGAACCGATGATGCCGATTTCGCCATTGGCCGCAGCCGTGCTGCCTTTGTCGGCCGGGGCGGCCTTGCCATTGGTGGCGCGTGGCTCGGCAGCCGGTGCGGCGGCCGGAGCGTTCTGCCGGTCGCGCAGGATGCGTGCCACGGCCTGCAGCATCTCGTCGTGGTCAAAGGGCTTGGCGATGTAGTCCACCGCGCCCATTTTCATCGAGTCCACCGCCGAGCGCAGGCTGGCGTAGCTGGTCATGATCAGCACCGGGGTACCTTGGCCGAGCTTGATCAGCTCGGTGCCGGGCGCACCTGGCAGGCGCAGGTCGCTGACGATGAGGTCGAAGGTGGCAATGCTGAAGCGTTCCTGGGCTTCCTGCACCGAGCCGGCTTCGCTGACCTGGTACTGGTTCCGCTCGAGCAGGCGACGCAAGGCCGAGCGGATGATGGTTTCGTCTTCGACGATCAGAATGTGCGGCATTGATTCAATTCTCTCGACGGTCTCGAATTTCAGGGGACGTCGCTACGACATGCCGGGGCAGGGTCACGCGGATCCGGGTGCCACGTTGCCGTTCGATATCGGCCGGGCTGTCGATGGTGATTTGCCCATAATGCTCTTCCACGATGGAATAGACCAGAGCGAGCCCCAGTCCGGTTCCTTCGCCCGGGTCCTTGGTGGTGAAGAAGGGTTCGAAAAGGCGGTCCATGATGCTCTTCGGTATTCCGCTGCCCTCATCCTCGACGATCAGGTCGACGGTGTGCTCGCTCACTTCGCTGCGCACGCGCACGGCGCTGCCGGGCTTTGATGCGTCGCGGGCGTTGGAGAGCAGGTTGATCAGCACCTGAGCCAGGCGCTGCGGGTCCCCTTCGGCCCAGTGGTCCGGGTCGCAGAGGTTGAAGAACTGTACTTCGAAATTGCGCCGGTTCAACGCCAGCAGACCGATGGCGTCCTGCGCCACTTCGGCCAGGCACACCGGCTCTTCGCTGTTCTGGTGGCTGCCGCCGGCATGGGCGAAGCTCATCAGCGACTGGACGATGCGTGAGACGCGCTTGGTCTGGTCGAGGATCTGGCTGGACAGCTCGATGATTTCGCCATCACCTTCACGTTCCTCACGAAGGTTTTGCGCCAGGCAGGCGATGCCGGTAATCGGGTTGCCGATTTCGTGGGCTACGCCAGCGGCCAGGCGGCCGATGCTGGCCAGGCGCTCGGAATGCACCAGCTTGTCTTCCAGTGCCTGGGTTTCGGTCAAGTCTTCCACCAGCAGCACCAGGCCGCTGTTTCCGGGTGCCAGCGGCTCGTCGATGGCGGCCTTGTGCAGGTTCAGCCAGCGCGGCTGGCCGTCCAGCGCCAGGCGCTGCTTGTGCAGGTGCTCGTCGGGCACGTTGATGAAGCCTTGCAGCAGGCCGCGCCAAGGCTCGTCGATGGTGACCAGACGCGAGCCGACCACATGCTTGGCCGCGATGCCGGTGAGCTCCTCCATGGCCTTGTTCCACATCAGGATTTCCTGGTCCTTGGCCAGCGAGCAGACGCCCATGGGCAGCTCCTGCAGGGTCTGGCGGTGGTAACGGCGCAGGGCATCGAGCTCTGCGGCAAGGCCGGTCAGGCGCGAGTGGTAGTCTTCCAGGCGGCTTTCGATGAAATGGATGTCTTCGGTCACGTAGTTTTCGTTACCGGACTTGTACGGCAGGAAGGTCTCGACCATGTCCTGGGCCACGCTCGGTCCCATCAACCCGGACAGGTTGGCTTCGATGCGGTCTCGCAGGCGACGCAGGGCATAGGGGCGGCGCTCGTCGAACGGCAGGTAGAGGTCGCGCAGGGCCTGCTCCACTTCCTTTTGTGCGGCCTTGGCGCCCAGCGGTTTGGCCAGCTGGGTGGCGAACTCCTGGGGCGAGGCAGCGTGCAGCTCGCGGCGCTGCGGACGGCGCACGTTGTCCACCGCGCAGGCTTCGGCCGCGCTGACTTCTTCGTTGCTGGCGTTGGTGAACAGCGAGATCAGGGTAAACAGCAGCACGTTGGCCGCCAGCGAGGCAATGGCCGCCATGTGCCAGCTGGTGTCGTCCAGCACATAGATCATGTCCAGCAGCGGGATGTAGAAGCCCTGCAGGTTGCCCAGCAGCGGCAGCAGCATGGTCACCATCCACACCAGGGTGCCGGCCAGGAGCCCGGCGATGAAGCCGCGGCGGTTGGCGGTGGGCCAGTACAGCACCGACAGCACCCCGGGCAGGAACTGCAGGGTGGCGACGAAGGCGACGATGCCCAGATTGGCCAGGCTCTGGTGGTTGTTCTGGGTCAGGTAGAACATGAAGCCGGCCGTGATGATGGCAACGATCAGCGCGCGGCGGGTCCACTTCAGCCAGCGGTAGATGTTGCCCTCGGCCGGGGGTTGATACAGCGGCAACACCAGGTGGTTGAGGGCCATGCCCGACAGCGCCAGGGTGGTAACGATGATCAGGCCGCTGGCGGCCGACAAGCCGCCGACGTAGGCCAACAGTGCCAGTGCCTCGTTGTTGGCGGCAATACCCAGGCCCAGGGTGAAGTACTCTGGGTTGGTACTGGCGCCCAGGCGCAGGCCGGCCCACAGCACCAGCGGCACGGCCAGGCTCATCAGCAGCAGGAACAGCGGCAGGCCCCAGCTGGCGCTGACCAGCGAGCGGGGGTTGAGGTTTTCGGTGAAGGCCATGTGGTACATGTGCGGCATGACGATGGCCGAGGCGAAGAACACCAGCAGCAGGGTGCGCCATGGCCCTTCCTGCAGCGGGGTGTGCAGGGCGGCCAGGGCGGTCTGGTTCTGCAGCAGCCAGACTTCCAGTTCGTGCGGGCCGCCAAATACGCCATAAAGGGCGTAGAGGCCGATGCCGCCCAGGGCCAGCAGCTTGATCACCGATTCGAAGGCGATGGCGAACACCAGCCCTTCGTGTTTCTCGCGCGTGGCGATGTGCCGCGAACCGAAGAAGATGGTGAACAGGATGATCAGCGTACAGAAGGCGAATGCCACCCTTGCCTTGACCGGCTCACCGGTGAGGATACTGATCGAGTCGGCCACCGCCTGGATTTGCAGCGCCAGCAAAGGCAACACGCCAATCAGCATGATGATGGTGGTCAGCGCCCCCGCCCAGGTACTGCGGAAGCGGAATGCCAGCAGGTCGGCCAGTGATGACAGCTGGTAGGTGCGGGTGATCTTGAGGATCGGGTAAAGCAGCACCGGTGCCAGCAGGAACGCGCCGGACACGCCCAGGTAACAGGCGAGGAAGCCGTAGCCGTACTGGTAGGCCAGGCCGACTGAGCCATAGAAGGCCCAGGCACTGGCGTATACGCCCAGCGACAGGGTGTAGGTAAGCGGGTGGCGAATGATCGAGCGCGGGATGACCCCCCGCTCGCTGATCCAGGCCACGCCAAACAGCACCATGAGGTACCCGGCGCTGATCAGGATCATCTGGGTCAGGCTAAAGCTCATCGGCATCTCGTTGGCTCTGCAGGATGAAGGTGACGACGATCAGGATCAGCCAGAGCAGGTAAGGGCGGTACCAGGCACCGGTCGGTTCGATCCACCAGTCCATGATGGCCGGGGAGAACAGGTAGATCCCCACGACCAGAAGCAGGACCAAACGATAGATGTACATGCTGGCCTCGATGGTTGGGCGCTGCGGGCTTGGACTTATTATTGGCGCAAATGGCGGGGGGGATGCTAGCGGGAATCCACGGTGTTCGCCAAGGGTTTGAATTTGTTGGGCTTTTGATGCTCGGTGTGATGCCCCTTTTTCAGCTTTTTGCGATCCCTGTAGGAGCGCATTGCCAGTCAGGTATGGGGCTCAGCGCAAATCAGCCTCTGGCACCGTTGTCCGCTGCGCAATCGCCTCTGGCCGCCACTGCTTGCGCGCCACCGCCAGCACTTCAGCCGGTGTTGCCAGCAGTAACTCGGGGTCCGCTTCTTGCCCCAGCGCCCGCAAGGCCCGGAGCAACAACGGCGTAGCATGCTCCGCCTGCAACGGCGGCGAGCGGTACGACTTGCCCAGCTTGTGCCCGTCCGGCTGTACGATCAGTGGAATATGCAGGTAGCGCGGCTGCGAAAAGCCCAGCAGCTCTTGCAGGTACAGCTGGCGCGGGGTGTTGTCGAGCAGGTCGGCGCCACGCACGATATCGGTAACACCCTGCCAGGCATCGTCCAGCACCACTGCCAGCTGGTAAGCATACAGCCCGTCACGGCGCTGGATGACAAAGTCACCCACCTCACGCCCCAGGTGTTGCTGGTACTCACCCTGCACCCGGTCGGTAAAGCGGTAGATCAGCTCGGGCACGCGCAAGCGGATTGCTGCGCCTTCACGGGCATGCCCGGCGTTGCGGCACAGGCCCGGGTAAATCCCGTTGTAACCCTCCAGTTGCTTGCGCGAACACGTGCAGGCATAAGCCAGGCCCATGTTGAACAGGCGGTCGACTACCGCCGCGTAGGCGTCGTGGCGCTGGCTCTGGAACACAACCTCGTCATCCCATTCCAGGCCGTAACGTTCGAGGGTTTGCAGGATGGCATCGCGGGCGCCGGGCATTTCGCGGGGTGGGTCGGTGTCTTCCATGCGCAGCAGCCAGCGGCCGTTGACGGCGCGGGCATCGAGCCAGGAGGCGAGGGCGGCGACCAGCGAGCCGAAGTGCAGGAAGCCGCTGGGGGTAGGGGCAAAGCGCCCGATGTAGCTGGAGTCGGTCATGGTCTGGCTGGGCATATAAATGAAACGGGGCGCATCGAGCGCCCCGTTCAGGTGGAAGAAAGATCAGCCTTTGCCGACCGTTTTTTCCTTTTTCTCGGCGATTTCCTTGCAGTCGAAGCACAGGTCCGCGGTCGGACGGGCTTCCAGGCGGCGCAGGCCGATTTCGATACCGCACGACTCACACCAGCCGTATTCGTCGGCCTTGATCTTGTCGAGGGTCTTGTCGATTTTCTTGATCAGCTTGCGCTCGCGGTCGCGGTTGCGCAGCTCCAGGGCGAATTCTTCTTCCTGGCTGGCGCGGTCGGCCGGGTCGGGGAAGTTGGCTGCTTCGTCCTTCATGTGGTCCACAGTACGGTCCACACTGGTCATCAGCTCTTGCTTCCAGGCGCCGAGAAGCTTGGTGAAGTGCTTTTTCATGGGCTCGCCCATGTACTCTTCACCCTTGGTTTCTACGTATGGCTCGACACCGTACATGGTCTGGGCTTTTTGCTTTTCTACGGTGGACATGAATAGACCGCCTCTCACTCATCTGATCCAATGCGCAGGCTGCTCCATCTCCGGCACCCGCCGGCCCTGCGACTGCGAGCCGCCGAACTTACCAGATAGATCGGGGGTGCGCTACCCCGCCTGTTACTGGCAATTGACAGCGGCCTGAGCCGTACGTTCGGTAGCGTGCAGAGGTAGAATCTCCAGTTTAGACCCAATTGAGAGAAGGTCATGGCCCACCCCTACAGTGCGCGCAGTCGCGCCATCGAACCCTTCCATGTCATGGCACTGCTGGCCCGGGCCAACGAGCTGCAGGCGGCCGGGCACGACGTGATCCACCTGGAAATCGGCGAACCGGACTTCACCACTGCCACACCGATCGTCGCCGCCGGGCAGGCAGCGTTGGCCGCCGGGCACACCCGCTACACCGCTGCACGTGGGCTGCCACAACTGCGCGAAGCCATTGCCGGCTTTTATGGCCAGCGGTATGGGCTGAGTATCGACCCGGAGCGCATCCTCATCACCCCGGGGGGCTCTGGTGCATTGCTGTTGGCCACCAGCCTGTTGGTTGACCCAGGCAAGCACTGGCTGCTGGCGGACCCGGGCTACCCGTGCAACCGCCACTTCCTGCGCCTGGTCGAGGGTGGCGCGCAGTTGGTGCCGGTAGGGCCGGACGTGAATTACCAACTGACGGCCGACCTGGTCGAGCGTTACTGGGACAAGGACACGGTGGGCGCTCTGGTCGCTTCGCCGGCCAACCCGACCGGCACCGTGCTGGGGCGTGACGAGCTGGCCAGCCTTGCCAGGGCCACCCATGAGCGTCACGGCCACCTGGTGGTGGACGAGATCTACCATGGCCTCACCTATGGCATGGACGCGCCAAGCGTGCTGGAAGTCGACAACTCGGCGTTCGTCCTGAATAGTTTTTCCAAGTATTTCGGCATGACCGGTTGGCGCCTCGGCTGGCTGGTGGCGCCGCCCGGCGCAGTGGCCGACCTGGAAAAACTGGCGCAGAACCTGTACATCAGCGCACCTAGCATGGCGCAGCATGCCGCTCTGGCATGCTTCCAGCCGGAAACCCTGGCCATTTTCGAAGAACGCCGCGCCGAATTCGCCCGCCGTCGCGACTACCTGTTGCCAGCCCTGCGCGAACTGGGCTTCCGCATTGCCGTCGAGCCACAGGGCGCGTTCTACCTGTATGCCGACATCAGTGCCTTTGGCGGTGATGCGTTCGCCTTCTGTCGGCACTTCCTCGAAACCGAGCACCTGGCCTTCACGCCGGGCCTGGACTTCGGCCGCCACCTGGCCGGCCACCATGTGCGCTTTGCCTACACCCAGAGCCTGCCACGCCTGGAGGAGGCGGTGCAGCGCATTGCCCGTGGCCTGCGGAGCTGGCAAGGCTGATGCGTTTCTCTCCTTCACTTGAGCAGGGCCGCCTGCTGCGCCGCTACAAGCGCTTTCTGGCCGATATCGAACTGGCCAACGGTGAACAACTGACCATTCACTGCCCGAACACCGGCTCCATGCTCAACTGCATGCGTGAAGGCGGGCAGGTGTGGTTCAGCCGCTCCAACGACCCCAAGCGCAAGCTGCCGGGCACCTGGGAAATCAGCGAAACGCCGCAGGGTCGGCTGGCCTGTGTGAATACCGGGCGGGCCAATGCGCTGGTCGAGGAGGCACTGCGGGCAGACGTGATTACCGAGCTGGCCGGCTTCACGGCGCTCAAGCGCGAAGTGGCTTACGGCGAGGAAGGCAGCCGGATCGACTTTCGCCTGGAGTTTGACGGTGCCCCCGTGTATGTCGAGGTCAAGAGCGTGACCTTGGGCTACCCCGACAGCACGGTCGCAGCGTTCCCGGATGCGGTGACGCAGCGCGGTGCCAAGCACCTGCGCGAGTTGGCCACGCTGGCCCGGCAGGGCGTGCGGGCGGTACAACTGTATTGTGTGAACCTGACCGGTATCGATGCCGTGCGCCCGGCCGAGGAAATCGACGGTGCCTACGCTCAGGCGCTGCGTGCCGCAGTGGCCGACGGAGTGGAGGTACTGGCTTACGGGACCCGCCTGGACGCTGAAGGCATCGTCATCGACCGCCGCTTGCCAGTGCTGCTCAACCCTTGAACCAGATGCCCTGGCTGTCTTCGTGGCAGCCCATGGGCTGAAGTTGCTCTCCTTCACAGGGGCCGGCCACACATTCGCCGCTTTCTATCAGGAACAGCGCGCCATGGTGGGCACAGTGGATGAGGCTGGCGCTGTCATCCAGAAACGCGTCTTCTGCCCAGTTCAGCGGGATCCCCCGATGCGGGCAGCGGTTGCGGTACAGGTACACCTGGCCCTGGCGGCGCACGCCGAACAGTTCGACGCCGTCTACGCTGAAGGCGCGGCTTTGGCCTTCGGCCAGGCCGTGGGGGGTACAAAGGAAGTGCATGGCAAGGACGACTCGTGAAACAGATGATGGCTTGACGCACCAATGCGAATAATTATCAAATTGCCCGCATTCGCTGCGCCTGGCTACCTATGGTGCGCAGTTCTGCCGCTCGCCACAAGGCGCGCGGCCCGCCTTCAGAAGGAACCCGATGATGCGCCGTCCCGTCGCCTTGCTCGCGCTGTGCGCAAACCTTGTGCTCTCTACCCAGGCCTTGGCGGCCGAGCTGCCGCAACGCTGGGTCAGCGCGGGTGGTGCACTGAGTGAGTGGATAACTGCGCTGGGCGGTGAAGCGCGGCTGGTGGGGGTTGATACCACCAGCCAGCACCCGGCATCGTTGAAATCACTGCCTAGCGTGGGTTACCAGCGGCAACTGTCGGCAGAAGGCATCCTCAGTCTGCGACCGGATGTGTTGGTGGGCACCGAAGAAATGGGCCCGCCACCGGTGCTCGCGCAAATCCGCAAGGCGGGTGTGCAGGTGGAGTTGTTTTCCAGCAAGGCCGAGCTGTCGGCGGTGGATGAAAACCTCGAGCACCTGGGCCAGTTGCTTGGCGCCGAGCAGCAAGCGTCGGCGTTGGCGGCCAGTTACCACCAGCAAGTTGAGGGTTTGCAGGTCAAGGTCAAGCAGGCCCAGGCAGGGCACAAGGCGCCGGGCGTGCTGCTACTCGTCGGGCATGCCGGTGCCAAGCCGCTGATTGCCGGGCAGGGCACTGCGGGTGACTGGCTGTTGGGCCAGGCGGGTGGGCGTAACCTGGCAGCGCATCAGGGTTACAAGAATTTCTCCAACGAAGCACTGGCTGCACTGGACCCGGATGTGATCGTGTTCTCCGACCGGGCGCTGGCCGATGAGCAGGCCTTGCAGGCGCTGCTGAAAGAGAACCCTGCGCTGGCGGCGTCCCGTGCGGTGCGTGAGAAGCGCCTTGTATCGCTTGACCCAACATTGCTGGTCGGCGGTCTTGGGCCACGACTGCCGGCTACCTTGCAGTCGCTGGCTGCCAACTTCTACCCGGCGGCCAAGGCCAGCTTTGCACAATGAAGCAGCGGGTGCAGCCACGTACGTTGTTCATTTGCCTGAGCCTGTTGTGCCTGTTGGCGGTCTGGCTGTCGTTGGCCTTGGGGCCGGTCAGCCTGCCGCTGTTCGACACCCTGCGTGCCGGCCTGCGCCTGCTGGGGCTGCCGATTGCGGCTGACGGCCTGCAACAGGCCGAGATGATCCTGGGCCAGATCCGCCTGCCGCGTACCCTGTTGGGGTTGGCGGTGGGCGCGGTGCTGGCGCTGTCCGGTGTGGCCATGCAGGGGCTGTTCCGTAACCCGCTGGCCGACCCAGGGCTGGTGGGGGTGGCCGCCGGGGCTGCGATGGGGGCTGCGGTCGCGATTGTCGGTGGTGCCTGGTTTGGTGGCATGCCGGAGGCCTTCGCGCCCTATTTGCTGTCCTTTTGCGCGTTTGTCGGGGGGCTTGGGGTAACCGCGCTGGTTTACCGCCTGGGGCGGCGCGATGGGCAGACAAACGTAGCCACGATGCTGCTGGCCGGTGTGGCCATGACCGCGCTGGGCGGTGCGGCCGTGGGGCTGTTCTCCTACCTGGCCGACGACGCTACCCTGCGCACCCTGACGTTCTGGAACCTCGGTAGCCTGAATGGCGCCAGCTACGAGCGGCTGTGGCCGTTGCTGCTGGTGGCCGCGGGTGTGGCGGTGTGGTTGCCACGCCGCGCCAAGGCGCTGAATGCGCTGTTGCTGGGTGAGTCGGAGGCACGCCACCTGGGCGTTGATGTGGAGCGGCTCAAGCGTGAGCTGGTGTTCTGCACGGCGCTGGGGGTGGGGGCAGCAGTGGCTGCCGCCGGGCTGATCGGTTTCATCGGCCTGGTGGTGCCACACCTGGTGCGCTTGCTGGCCGGGCCTGATCACCGGGTGGTGCTGCCGGCTTCGTTGCTGGCGGGCGGCGTGCTGATGCTGTTCGCCGACCTGGCCGCGCGGCTGCTGCTGGCGCCTGCCGAGTTGCCGATCGGTATCGTCACGGCCTTTATCGGTGCGCCGTTCTTCCTGTTCCTGCTGATCCGAGGGCGCAGCTGATGTTGCAAGTGGAAGGGCTGCACCTGCGGCGGGGCAGCAATGAGGTGCTGCACGACATTCACCTGCAACTGAGCCCGGGGCAGGTTGTGGGTGTGCTAGGCCCCAACGGTGCCGGCAAAAGCAGCCTGTTGGGGGTGTTGTGTGGCGAACTGGCACCGGACCGTGGGCAGGTAACGCTACAGGGACGGCCATTGGCTGACTGGGGTGGGCAGGAGCGTGCCAGGCGCCTGGCCGTGCTGCCGCAGGTGTCCAGCCTGGGCTTCTCGTTCCGGGTGGAAGAGGTTGTGAGCATGGGGCGCATGCCGCATGGCACCGGGCAGCGGCGCGATGCAGAAATTGTTGCAGCGGCCTTGCAGGCGGCAGATGCCTGGCATCTGGTGGACCGCAGTTACCTGGCCTTATCGGGAGGAGAGCGGCAGCGAGTGCACCTGGCCCGCGTGCTGGCGCAGTTGTGGCCGGGCGAAGAGGGCACCACGCTGCTGCTCGACGAGCCCACCTCGATGCTCGACCCGCTGCACCAGCACACGACGCTGGAGTCTGTACGCCGTTTCGCCGACCGTGGCGCCGCAGTGCTGGTGATCCTGCACGACTTGAACCTGGCGGCGCGTTACTGTGACCGTATCCTGTTGCTGGAACAGGGGCGCTGCCATGCCTTTGCCACGCCCGAGGCGGTGTTGACACCTGCTGCGTTGAAAGCGGTATACGGAATTGACGTGCTGGTGCAGGCGCACCCGGAGCGTGGGCATCCACTGATCATCACCCGCTAGGAGGCATTGCCGATGCGTCATCTGCTGCTGTCTGGTCTCATGCTATGCCTGATGCTGTCACTGGGTGGCTGCCAGGCCAGCTTGCCGCCATTACCCGCCTGGCAGAGCAGTGAAGGGCGCACGTATGCCGAGTTGGGGCACATCATCGATCTTGCCAGTGGTCAGGTGATCAGCCCTGAGCAGCTGGTGCAGCGCTTGGCAGACGTTCCCCAAGTCATTGTGGGCGAGAAGCACGACAACCCCGATCATCATGCGCTGCAGCTTTGGCTGCTACGCGCTTTGCACGCTCGGCGCGCGCAAGGCAGCCTCTTGCTGGAAATGCTGCAGCCCGAGCAGCAACCGCTGGTCGACAAGGTGCAGGCGCATGCTTTGCCGGCAGACTTGCCCAAGGCCCTGGCGTGGCAAGAGGGTTGGGACTGGAAGTTGTACGGGCCGATCGTGCGTGAGGCCTTGCAGCTGCGTGTGCCGCTGCTGGCGGCCAACCTGTCGCCTGGCGAGATGCGCCAGGCTTATCGGCAGCCCGCTTCGTTAAAGGGTGATAAGTCCAATGCTCCAACGGTAAAGGCTGCGTTGCTGGAGCAAGTGCGCGCTGGGCACTGCGGGATGCTGCCTGAAAGCCAGTTGCCAGCGATGCTTGCCGTGCAGCAACAGCGCGACCGGCGCATGGCCGAGCGCTTGCTGGCGGCACCGCAGCCGGCGTTGCTGTTCGCAGGGGCCTTCCACGCGCGCAAGGACCTGGGCGTGCCACTGCATCTGGCTGATCTGGGCGCATCGGGGCAGAGCAAGGTACTGCTGCTTACCGAGGTGGGCGAGCAGGTCGAGCCGGGCGAGGCGGACTACGTGTGGTACACGGCGGCGATGCCGGAGCAGGACTATTGCGCGCAGTTTCGTCAGTAATGTGAGCGGTGACAGGGTCAGGCCAGGCGACACAAAACCTGCAGGCAAAAAAAGACCCGGCAAATTGCCGGGTCAATAACCGTGATTAGCCTGATGAGGAGATAATCTGAGAGTCCGAACCAGGGGCTCTTAGCTTATCCAACCAGTCTCGCGACCAGTTGTGATAATCATAACAATTCTCATTTAGGCGTCAATCCCCTTTTCACGATTATTTTGGATTTTTTTGCGGAGGGTTCTTCGCGTCGAGTTGTTGGTTGAGTGCTTCTTTGCGTTCGAGCGGCAAATCGTTCCAGTGCATGTCCAGCAGGGCGCCTTCAATGGCATACAACAGCACCTTTGATGCGCGAAACCCTCGTGTCTTCACGGCCTGGTACGCACCCACCGCGCCCAGGCGGCGCAAATCCGATGCACTGTGAATGCCGGCTGCGTGCAGCCACTGCGCAGAGGTCTTGCCAAGGTTCTTCAGATGCTGCAATTCATCGTTCATCGAGCCTCCTTGCGATGGCTGAACGGGTCTGGGGGATAAATCGCGAGCAGGTCAGAGAGGAGTGTAGCGGGGGTTGGGAAATGCGCGGCCTTTTGCCATCGGGGGTGACGAGATGCCTTGAGGAGCATGTGCCGGCCTCTTCGCGGGTAAACCCGCGAGAGGCCGGCACATGAAAGCGGCGAACTTACAGCCCAGGCAAGCGCTGGCGAATCTGCTCGATCACCTGGTCCATGCTGCCGGCGGTCTGGGTATCGACCTGGGTGCTTTGCACAAGCTCCTGTCCATCCAGCGGCTCACGGCTGGCCTGTTGCGCCTTGACCACTTCCAGCGTGGCATCCGACGGGTCGCTGTTCTGCGCCTGGCGCTGCTCCAGCCAGCTGGCGATGACCGCATCCGGGGCGTGGCAGTCGAGGATCAGGAATGGCACACCGGTCTGGCTGGCAACGTCGGCCGCAGCCTGGCGCTGCTCACGCTTGAGGTACGTGGCATCCAGTACCACCGGGAAACCGGCACGCAGCACGGTTGCCGCCACTTCGTGCAGGCGCTGGTAGGTCGCTACATTGGCGTCCTGGCCATAGATACCGGTGCTCAGCGGGCCAGCGTCGGCCTGCTGTTGTTCACCGAACAGGCGCTTGCGCTCGACATCAGAGCGCACGCGAATGGCGCCCAAGGCCTCCACCAGGCGCATTGCTACATGGCTCTTGCCCACTGCCGAAACGCCATGGGTGATGGCCAGGAGACGCGAAGGAATGGCGCTGTAGCTTTCTGCCAGGTTGGCGTAGTTGCGGTAGGTGCGCAGGGTGGTGGCCCGTTGTACGCCATCGGCATTGGCCGGCATGCTGAACAGCGCGACCTTGGCCCGTACCAGGGCGCGATAGGCTTTGTAGAAGTTGAGCACTTCCAGGCCTTCATAATCCCCCGTCAGCTCCAGGTACTGGCTGATGAAGCGTCGTGCCAGGCACTTGAGGCCGCGGTCTTCCAGGTCCATGGCGAGGAAGGCGGTGTCGGCCCAGACATCGGTCTTGCGGAACGGTTCGTTGAACTCGATGCAGTCGAAGATCACCACCTGGCCGTTGATCAGGGTGGCGTTGCCCAGATGGATGTCGCCATGGCACTCGCGGGTGAAACCATTGGCCTTGCGTGAGGCAAACAGGCCTTGCAGCCGCTCGAAACTGCTCCGCGCCCAGGCTTGCAGGTTGTCCAGTTGCAGCAGGTCCGCCTTGTCGGTGAGGAATGGGCGGATCTGCTCGAAGTTCTGCTCGACCGGAGCCATGACGCTTTCAGGCGAACCGTAGGGCTGGTCGGCAGATACCTTGGGGGTCTGCAGGTGGAACTCGGCGATTTGCCGGGCCATCTGGTCGATGTGCGCGGCATTCAGTTCGCCGTTGGCCTGCAGGGTGCTGAGCATCTGCCCCTGGGGGAACTGGCGCATCTTCAGGGCGTATTCGATGGCCTCGCCTTCGCCACCGATCTGCGGCGCATCGACGCTACCGGTGATCGGCAACACTTCCAGGTAAAGGCCGTCGGTCATGCGCTGGTTCAAGCGCAACTCTTCGTTACAGAAATGCTGGCGCTGGTCCAGGCTGGTGAAGTCGAGGAATCCGAAGTTCATCGGTTTCTTGATCTTGTAGGCATACTCGCCGGTGAGCAGCACCCAGGAGATATGCGTCTCGATGAGCTGGAACCCATCCACAGGGTGAGGGTACAGGGCTGGGTTCTGCAACGCAGTGATAAGAGCTTGGCTCACGGCAAATCCTTCCGGGGCAAGGGAATTCGAATGCGCCATTATGGTCAATGGTGCCGTCCCTGCCTACCGCCGGGCCGTCTGCCCAGCCTTTATAAAGTGCGTATAATCCGCCGCCATGACCCGAACCCGAAATCCCCGTACCCCTCCGAAACGCCCGACCGGCCGCTCCCGCGCCTGGCTGGGCTGGGCTTTGAAGCTCAGCCTGGTAGGCCTGGTGATCGTTGCCGGCTTCGCGGTTTACCTCGATGCCGTTGTGCAGGAGAAGTTCTCCGGCAAGCGCTGGACCATCCCGGCCAAGGTGTATGCCCGGCCACTGGAGTTGTTCACCGGCCAGAAACTGAGCAAGAACGACTTCCTCACCGAGCTCGATGCGCTCGGTTACCGCCGTGAGAGTGCGGCCAACGGCCCGGGTGCTGCGGCGATCAACGGTAATACCGTCGACCTCAATACCCGAGGCTTCCAGTTCTACGAGGGCATGGAGCCGGCGCAGTTCGTGCGCGTGCGTTTCTCGGGCGATTACGTGGCGGGCCTTTCCGGCGCCAACGGCAAGGCACTGGATGTGGTGCGCCTGGAGCCGCTGATGATTGGCGGTATCTACCCGAAAAACCTCGAAGACCGCATCCTGATCAAGATCGACCAGGTGCCCAAGTACCTGCTCGAAACCCTGGTGGCCACCGAAGACCGCGACTTCTACAGCCACTTTGGTGTGTCGCCCAAGTCCATCGCCCGGGCCATGTGGGTCAACACCTCGTCCGGCTCGATGCGCCAGGGTGGCAGTACCCTGACCCAGCAGTTGGTGAAAAACTTCTACCTCAGCAGCGAGCGCAGCCTCAGCCGCAAGCTGACCGAGGCGATGATGGCGGTGCTGCTGGAGCTGCACTACGACAAGCGCGAAATCCTGGAGGCCTACCTCAACGAGGTGTTCGTCGGTCAGGACGGCCAGCGTGCCGTTCACGGCTTCGGTTTGGCCAGCCAGTTCTTCTTCAGCCAGCCGCTGTCGGAGCTGAAACTGCACCAGATCGCCTTGCTGGTAGGCATGGTCAAAGGCCCGTCCTACTACAACCCACGGCGTTACCCTGACCGCGCCCTGGCCCGCCGTAACCTGGTGCTGGACCTGGTGGCCGAGCAAGGCGTGGCCAGTCAGGCAGAAGTCGATGCAGCGAAGAAGATGCCGCTGGGCGTGACCAAGCGTGGCAGCCTAGCCGACAGCTCGTTCCCGGCCTTCCTCGACCTGGTCAAGCGCCAGTTGCGCCAGGACTACCGCGACGAAGACTTGACCGAAGAAGGGCTGCGTATCTTCACCAGTTTCGACCCGATCCTGCAGATGAAGGCCGAGACCTCGATGAACGAGACCTTCAAGCGCCTGGCGGGGCGCAAGGGCGCTGACGAGGTGGAGTCGGCAATGGTCGTGACCAACCCGGAAACCGGTGAAGTACAAGCCCTGATCGGAAGCCGCCAGGCAGGCTTCGCCGGCTTCAACCGGGCCATCGACGCTGTGCGCCCGATCGGCTCGCTGGTCAAACCGTCGGTGTACCTGACGGCGCTGGAGCAGCCGAGCAAGTACACCCTGACCAGCTGGGTGCAGGACGAGCCATTCTCGGTCAAAGGTGCCGACGGCCAGGTCTGGCGCCCGCAAAACTATGACCGCCGCCCGCACGGGACCATCTACCTGTATCAGGGGTTGGCCAACTCGTACAACTTGTCGACCGCCAAGCTCGGTCTGGAAGTGGGCGTGCCCAACGTGATCAAGACCATCGGCCGTCTGGGGGTGAATGTCGACTGGCCAGCCTTCCCGGCCATGCTGCTGGGTGCCGGTGGCATGTCGCCGATGCAGGTTGCGACCATGTACCAGACCATCGCCAACGGCGGCTTCAATACACCGATGCGCGGTATCCGCAGCGTGCTCACTGCCGAAGGCGAACCGCTCAAGCGCTACCCGTTCCAAATCCAGCAAACCTTCGACCCGGGCGCCATCTATCTGGTGCAGAACGCCATGCAGCGGGTGATGCGTGAAGGTACCGGGCGCTCCGTGTACAACACCCTGCCACGCTCGCTGACCCTGGCGGGCAAGACCGGTACCAGTAACGACTCGCGCGACAGCTGGTTCTCCGGCTTCAGCCAGGACCTGCTGGCCGTGGTGTGGATGGGCCGTGACGATAATGGCAAAACGCCATTTACCGGTGCCACCGGTGCCCTGCAGGTCTGGACCAGCTTCATGAAGAAGGCCGACCCGCTGCCGCTGGACATGCCGCAGCCGGACAACGTGGTGCAGGCCTGGATCGACCCGTACACGGGTCATGGGTCTGATGCCAGCTGTCCGGGAGCGGTGCAGATGCCGTATATTCGCGGCAGTGAGCCCCCCGCCGGCGCGACCTGTGGCGGCGAGCAGGACCCAGTCGAATCGGTCATGGACTGGGTCAAGGGCTGGATGAACTAAGCACAGGCTGCATTGATGAGGTGTGACGTGAACAAGTGGCTGTTTCCTGCCGTGACGGCGCTGGCAGTGCTCCAGGGGTGCTCCAGCGTCCCGCGCGGCAATATTCCGGTGGTCGATTCGAGCACCCGCGTGTCCAACAGCGAACGCGTAACAGCCAACCGCACGGCGGGTGGCTATAACACGGGCACCGCCCAGGCGCAGACGCTACCCGAGGATTCTGGCGTCACCGTGATGATCCCGCAGGGCGCTGGCGCCTCGGGCATCCAGACGTTCCCGGCGGCCAATAGCGCGGCGCCAATCAGCACCTCGCCGATCACGCCTGGCCCGATTACCCCAGGCCCGGTAAGTTCGGCGCCAATGACCACCAATCCAAACCCGATCGCCGACGAACCGTTCGACATCGCCGCGATGAACAGCACCCCGCAGAGCACCAGCGCGCCAACCGGCATTCCGCGCAGCAGTGCTGCCGGCGGGCTGTCTGCCGACGAGCAACTCGACGGCCCGGTACTGGCATTGCTGACCACCGCCAAGACCCAGCAGGGCAGTGGCGACTTCAACGGCGCCGCGTCTAGCCTGGAGCGTGCCCAACGCATTGCCCCGCGCGAGCCGCAGGTGTTGTACCGCCTCGCCCAGGTGCGCCTGTCGCAGGGTGATGCGGCGCAGGCCGAGCAGCTGGCGCGCCGCGCGCTCACTTACGCCAACGGCCGCCCAAGCCTGCAGGCCGAGCTGTGGAACACCATCGCCCAGGCCCGTGAAAAGCAGGGTGACAGCGCGGGTGCCGCACTGGCTCGGCAAAAAGCGCGGGTCAATTCGTAATGATCGAGCAACGCATTCTGGACATTGCCGACCACCTGTTGCTGATCGAGCGAGAGCTGCAGGTGCAAGGCTGGTGGGATGACGAACCGCCAAGCGACGAGGCATTGGCCAGTACCGTGCCGTTCGCCGTCGATACCCTCAGTTTCGAGCAATGGCTGCAATGGATCTTCCTGCCCCGCATGAAGATCATCATCGAGCTGGGCCACCCGCTGCCCAACGCGTCGAGCATTCTCGTCATGGCCGAAACCGTGTTTACCGACCGCCCGGAGCAAAGTCGTGAGCTTCGCCGCCTGTTGGCAGCTTTTGACCAATTGATCGCTCCTTCCGCCTGATTTCTTCAGTTTTTCCTTCAAGGGCCGCAGATTGTGGCCCTTTTTTTGGGAAATCTTATTAATTCTGCTGCTGAAGCGATTTTTAGTGGTGGCAGGAATTCATCTTGGGGAAAAATTGGCAATAATTTTTCTTGACTTGTTGGCGCCGAATCACAAGAATCCAACTTCCGCTGTAGAGGGACTGCCAGAAGCAGACCCGCTAAGCAGATCATGAGGTGCACACCCGCACCGACCTGTTACACCCCGCAACGCGTTACCTCGCGCTGGGTGGGAAAACCCCGCAACACTCTGGGGTGCTCCCAATACTTGCTCAGTCAGTGCTGACGTTCGCTCATGCTCTGCTTGGCAGTAAACCTATTAAGACCCGTCCAGTGAGGGCGGTATTCTGGCGTTTTAGAGGTGAACAACGTGGAGCTTTTATCTGGCGCTGAGATGGTCGTCCGCTTCTTGCGTGACGAAGGCGTTAAGCACATCTACGGGTACCCTGGTGGTGCTCTCCTGCATGTTTACGACGCATTGTTCAAAGAACCGGAAGTGGAACACATCCTGGTTCGTCACGAGCAGGCGGCAACCCATATGGCGGACGGCTACGCCCGCGCCACCGGCAAGGCCGGTGTGGTGCTGGTAACCTCCGGCCCGGGCGCGACCAATGCCATTACCGGCATTGCCACCGCCTACATGGACTCCATTCCGATGGTCATCCTGTCCGGCCAGGTGCCTAGCACCATGGTGGGTACCGATGCCTTCCAGGAAACCGACATGATCGGTATCTCGCGGCCGATCGTGAAGCACAGCTTCATGATCAAGAACCCGACCGAGATCCCGGAAGTTCTGAAAAAAGCGTTCTACCTGGCGCAATCCGGTCGCCCAGGTCCAGTCGTGGTCGACATTCCAAAAGACATGACCAACCCGGCTGAGAAGTTCGAATACGTCTACCCGAAAAAGGTCAAGCTGCGTTCCTACAGCCCGGCGGTCCGTGGCCACTCCGGCCAGATCCGCAAGGCTGCCGAAATGCTGCTGGCGGCCAAGCGCCCGATCGTCTACTCCGGCGGTGGCGTGATCCTCGGCGGTGGCTCCGAAGCCCTGACCGAAATTGCCAAGTCGCTGAACCTGCCGGTCACCAATACCCTGATGGGCCTCGGTGGCTTCCCGGGTACCGACCGCCAGTTCCTCGGCATGCTCGGCATGCACGGCAGCTTCACCGCCAACATGGCCATGCACAACGCCGACGTGATCCTTGCCGTGGGCGCGCGTTTTGACGACCGCGTGGTCAACGGCCCGGCCAAGTTCTGCCCGAACGCCAAGATCATCCACATCGACATCGACCCGGCGTCGATCTCCAAGATGATCAAGGCCGACGTGCCAATCGTAGGGCCGGTCGACAGCGTGCTCAGCGAAATGCTCGGCATCCTCAAGGAAATCGGCGAGCAGCCTGACAAGGTTGCGTTGGATGCCTGGTGGAAGCAGATCGACGAATGGCGTGGCAATGGCGAGCTGTTCCCTTACGACAAGGGCGACGGCAACGTCATCAAGCCGCAGAAAGTCATCGAGACCCTGTGCGAAGTGACCCATGGCGATGCCTTCGTCACCTCCGACGTGGGCCAGCACCAGATGTTCGCGGCGCAGTACTACCGCTTCAACAAGCCGAACCGCTGGATCAACTCCGGTGGCCTGGGCACCATGGGCTTCGGCTTCCCGGCGGCGATGGGCGTCAAGCTCAACTTCCCGGACCAGGACGTCGCCTGTGTGACTGGCGAAGGCAGCATCCAGATGAACATCCAGGAGCTGTCCACCTGCATGCAGTACGGCCTGCCGGTGAAGATCGTCAACCTGAACAACGGTGTGTTGGGCATGGTTCGCCAGTGGCAGGACATGGCCTACAACGGTCGTCACTCGCACTCGTACGTCGAATCGCTGCCTGACTTCATCAAGCTGGCCGAGGCCTATGGCCATGTGGGTATCCGCATCACCAGCCTGAAGGAGCTCAAGCCGAAGCTGGAAGAAGCGTTTGCGATGAAGGACCGCCTGGTGTTCATCGACATCGCGGTTGACCGCAGTGAGCACGTCTATCCGATGCAGATCAAGGATGGCTCGATGCGTGACATGTGGCTGAGCAAGACGGAGCGTACCTGATATGCGGCACATCATTTCCCTGCTGCTGGAAAACGAACCCGGTGCTCTGTCCCGCGTGGTCGGCTTGTTCTCCCAGCGCAACTACAACATTGAAAGCCTGACCGTGGCGCCGACCGAAGACCCGACCCTGTCGCGTCTGACGCTGACCACCGTTGGCCATGACGAAGTGATCGAGCAGATCACCAAGAACCTGAACAAGCTGGTCGAAGTGGTCAAGCTTGTCGACCTGTCGGAAAGCGCTCACATCGAGCGTGAACTGATGCTGGTCAAGGTCAAGGCCACCGGTGCCCAGCGCGCCGAGATCAAGCGCACCACGGATATCTTCCGTGGCCAGATCGTCGATGTAACCGCCAGCGTGTACACCGTACAGCTGAGCGGTACCAGCGACAAACTGGACAGCTTCATCCAGGCGATCGGCACTGCATCGATTCTCGAAACCGTGCGCAGCGGCGTTACCGGCATTGCCCGTGGCGACAAAGTGCTCAGCATCTAAATTCAAAAATTAGCGATGGCTCCGCAGGGGCCGAGATATAACCAGGGGTATTTTCATGAAAGTTTTCTACGATAAAGACTGCGACCTTTCCATCATCCAGGGCAAGAAAGTCGCCATCATCGGTTACGGCTCCCAGGGCCACGCTCAGGCGTGCAACCTGAAGGACTCCGGTGTAGACGTTACTGTCGGTCTGCGTAAAGGTTCGGCTACCGTTGCCAAGGCTGAAGCCCACGGCCTGAAAGTTGCTGACGTTGCTACCGCTGTCGCTGCGGCTGACCTGGTCATGATCCTGACCCCGGACGAGTTCCAGGGCGCGCTGTACAAGAACGAGATCGAGCCGAACATCAAGAAGGGCGCTACCCTGGCCTTCTCGCACGGCTTCTCGATCCACTACAACCAGGTTGTGCCACGTGCCGACCTCGACGTGATCATGATCGCGCCGAAGGCCCCGGGCCACACCGTTCGCTCCGAGTTCGTCAAAGGCGGCGGCATCCCTGACCTGATCGCTATCTACCAGGACGCTTCGGGCAACGCCAAGAACGTCGCCCTGTCCTACGCTTCGGGCGTTGGCGGTGGCCGTACCGGCATCATCGAAACCACCTTCAAGGACGAGACCGAAACCGACCTGTTCGGTGAGCAAGCCGTTCTGTGCGGCGGTACCGTCGAGCTGGTCAAAGCCGGTTTCGAAACCCTGGTCGAAGCTGGCTACGCGCCAGAAATGGCCTACTTCGAGTGCTTGCACGAGCTGAAGCTGATCGTTGACCTCATGTACGAAGGCGGCATCGCCAACATGAACTACTCGATCTCCAACAACGCCGAATACGGTGAGTACGTCACTGGCCCGGAAGTCATCAACGAAGAATCCCGCAAGGCCATGCGCAACGCCCTGAAGCGCATCCAGGACGGCGAATACGCGAAGATGTTCATCTCCGAAGGTGCTACCAACTACCCATCGATGACCGCCAAGCGCCGCAACAACGCCGCTCACGGCATCGAAATCATCGGCGAGCAACTGCGTTCGATGATGCCGTGGATCTCGGCTAACAAAATCGTCGACAAGACCAAGAACTAAGTCTTATCGAAAGATTAAAAACGCGGCTTCGGCCGCGTTTTTTCATTCTGGCAGTCCGCTTCTGGTATAAAGCAGACCAGTGGCCTGCCGTCAGAACCTGTTTCGCAGGCCCGTGTCGAACATTTTCCATCCTGTTGCAAGGTACCCTCCATGAGCGAACGTCCCGAAGAGCCGAACAAGCCCTCCGACGCCGAAAGCCTGCTACCTGTCGATGAGCACGTTGAAGAAGGGCATGACGCCGAAGGGCGCAAGGTGCGTCACCGCGGCATCTATTTGCTGCCCAACCTGTTTACCACCGCCAACCTGTTTGCCGGTTTCTATTCCATCATCAGCTCGATGAGCGCGCAGAGCGCCCTGAGTGCCGGTGACCCGCGTGAGGCGAGCAAGTACTTCGCCTTTGCCGCCATCGCCATCTTCGTGGCCATGGTGCTCGACGGCCTGGATGGCCGCGTTGCGCGCATGACCAATACCCAGAGTGCCTTCGGCGCCGAGTACGACTCGCTGTCGGACATGGTTGCCTTCGGCGTGGCCCCAGCCTTGCTGGCCTTCGGCTGGGCGCTGGGTGACATGGGCAAGGTCGGCTGGATGGTCGCCTTCATCTATGTGGCCGGTGCAGCGCTGCGCCTGGCACGCTTCAATACCCAGGTCGGCACCGCTGACAAGCGCTACTTCATTGGCCTGGCCAGCCCGGCTGCCGCAGGTGTGGTGGCGGGTACCGTGTGGGCGTTCAGCGACTACGGCATCCAGGGCTCCAAGCTGTCGTTCCTGGTGGCGCTGTTGGTAGCGGCTGCCGGCATGCTGATGGTCAGTAACATCAAGTACAACAGCTTCAAGGAGCTGGACCTCAAAGGGCGCGTACCGTTCGTGGCCATCCTGGCGGTGGTGCTGGTGTTTGCCGTGGTATTCAGCGATCCACCGCGCATCCTGCTGCTGATCTTCCTCGCCTATGCGGCATCGGGGCCGATCCAGTTCCTGTTGAAGGCGCGCCGGCGCAAAGCGTAAAAATCGCTTAATGCTGGAATAACCCTCCGGCTCCATAGTCTTACTGGTACATCCGTTATCCAGTGCTGTGGAGCCGCCCATGCTCATCAAGCTTCCCAGGTCTTCCGAGTGCAAGGCGTCGGAGATCACCCCCGAAGGCATCTACCTTTCCCGTCGCACCCTGCTGGGTGGCTCGTTGGCCGGCCTGGCGCTGGGTGCGTTACCGCGCATGGGGCTGGCGGCAGAGCCCAGTCGATATGCCGATGTCGAGGCAGGCAAGGCGCCAGGCTGGTTCAGTGACAAGCTTTCTTCTGCTCACTGGCAGGCTGTGACGGTGCAGGGGGAGGCGATCACGCCTTTCAAGGATGCCACCCACTACAACAACTTCTATGAATTCGGCCCCGACAAGGGCGACCCGGCGGCTAATGGCAGCAGCCTGCAGACCGAGCCATGGTCGGTTGTAGTGGATGGTGAGGTAGGTAAGCCAGGCCGATATGCGCTGGAAGACTTCGTTAAACCCTATCAGCTTGAAGAGCGCATCTACCGGTTGCGTTGCGTCGAAGCCTGGTCGATGGTCATTCCCTGGTTGGGCATTCCCTTGGCGCAGGTGCTCAAGCAGGTCGAGCCGACTTCGAAGGCGCGCTACGTGCGCTTCGAGACATTGAAAGACCCGCAGCATCTGCCGGGGCAGCGCTCCGGGTTCGCCCTGATCGACTGGCCTTATAGAGAGGGGTTGCGGCTGGATGAGGCAATGCACCCGCTGGCGATCCTGGCGGTGGGCATGTATGGGCGGGTGTTACCCAACCAGAATGGTGCGCCGTTGCGGTTGGTGGTGCCCTGGAAGTATGGCTTCAAGAGCATCAAGTCGATCGTGCGCATCAGTCTGGTGGCTGAACAGCCCGCGACCACTTGGCAAGGGTTGGCGCCGGATGAGTACGGCTTCTATGCCAACGTGAACCCGACGGTCGACCACCCGCGCTGGACCCAGGCGCGTGAGCGGCGCTTGCCCAGCGGGTTGTTCAGCCCCAATGTGCGTGAAACACAGATGTTCAATGGCTACGCTGATGAAGTGGCTTCACTGTACAGCGGGCTGGATCTGCGGAAGAACTATTGATGCGCTATCCCTGGTTTCGCCTGGCCATCTTCGTTGTGGGGTGCCTGTTCCCGGCGTGGTGGTTGTATGAGGCAGCGATGAATCTGCTGGGGCCGGACCCCGGCAAGGTCATGATGGATCGTCTTGGGCTCGGGGCGCTCACTTTCCTGCTGGTAACCTTGAGCATGACGCCGCTACAGAAGCTGACAGGCTGGTCGGGCTGGGTCGTGGTGCGTCGGCAGCTGGGGCTGTGGGTGTTTGCTTACATCGTGCTGCACATCCTGGCCTACCTTTTCTTTATTCTGGGGCTGGATTGGGGACAGCTGGCGGTGGAGCTGCGTAAGCGGCCTTACATTATTGTGGGGGCGCTGGGGTTTCTCGGCTTGCTGGCCTTGGCGGTGACCTCGAATCGCTACAGCCAGAGGCGGTTGGGGGCCAGGTGGAAAAAGTTGCACAGGTTGGTGTACGTGATTCTTGGCTTGGGGTTGCTGCACTTTTTGTGGATCGTGCGCTCGGACCTCAGGGAGTGGGCGATCTACGCAGGGGTTGGGACTTTACTGATGCTGCTGCGTATTCCGGCTATTACGCGTGCTCTGCCCAAGTTCGCCCGTGGGCGGGGTAGGGCAGTTTGAAACATTTCTGAAGATAAGGGTTGACGCGCTTTTGAATCCCCTTATAATGCGCCCCACTTCCAGCGACATCGGAACGAAAAACTCCTTGATATTCAATGAGTTAAATAGTTAAGGTGGCGTTGAAAGGGCTACGATCGAATGATCGCAAGCGGTTGA